>Ga0209069_10000047_pt1 | contig 39133 bp, 36 predicted proteins | sample Str013_2_FD_187202 | JGI IMG/M metagenome (GOLD analysis project Ga0209069, IMG submission 187202) | Freshwater sediment microbial communities in response to fracking from Pennsylvania, USA - Straight Creek_MetaG_SC_2013 (SPAdes) (version 2) | ecosystem: Environmental > Aquatic > Freshwater >...
GTCGAAGACTCGCCTTCGGCAAGATGGGGAGGGGAATCAACCAAGTGATTCATTTGAACCGGAAACCGCTCTAGCCGAGGCATGATCATGGGCAACATTCTCAGCATCGACCAGGGAACCACGTCGAGCCGCGCCCTGATTTTCGGCCATGACTTCAGCGTGCGCGGCCTCGGCCAGCAGGAGTTCACCCAACACTATCCGCAATCGGGCTGGGTCGAGCACGCCGCCGAGGACCTGTGGCGGACGACACTCGACAGCTGCCGGATGGCGCTGGCGCAGGCGAAGCTTCCGGCCGGCGAGCTTGCCGGCATCGGCATCACCAATCAGCGCGAGACCACGCTGATCTGGGACCGGACCACGGGCGAGCCGATCCACAACGCCATCGTGTGGCAGGACCGGCGAACCGCCGATGTCTGCCAGCGGATGCAGACGGAAGGGCACGAGCCGCTGGTCTCGAAGCGGACCGGGCTGCTGCTCGACCCGTATTTCTCCGCGACCAAGATCGGCTGGCTGCTCGACAGCATCGACGGCGCGCGCGCCGCCGCCCTGGCCGGCAGGCTGGCGTTCGGCACCGTCGACAGCTATCTCATCTGGCGGCTGACCGGCGGCCGGGTTCATGCCACGGACGCCACCAACGCCTCGCGCACGCTGCTGTTCAACATCGACACCGGCGATTGGGACGACGACCTGCTGCGCCTGTTCCGCGTTCCCCGTCAGCTGTTGCCCGAGGTCCTGGATTGCGCCGCGCGCTTTGGCGAGACCGACCGCTCGATTTTCGGCGCTGCGATCCCCATCCTGGGCGTCGCCGGCGATCAGCAGGCCGCCACCATCGGGCAGGCCTGTTTCGAGCCTGGCATGATGAAATCGACCTACGGCACCGGCTGTTTCGCCCTGCTCAATACCGGTGCCGAGCGGGTCGAGTCCTCTCATCGCCTGCTCACCACGCTGGCCTATCAGCTGGCCGGCCGCCGCACCTATGCGCTCGAGGGCTCGATCTTTGTCGCCGGCGCCGCGGTGCAGTGGCTGCGCGACGGGCTCGGCATCATCGCGGCGGCCAGCGAGACGGGAGCACTCGCCGCCGCGGCCGATCCCGGCCAGCAGGTCTACCTGGTGCCCGCCTTCGTCGGTCTCGGCGCGCCCTATTGGGCACCCCGCGCACGCGGCGCCATTCTCGGCCTCACCCGCAACTCGGGGCCGCGCGAGCTGGCGCGGGCGGCACTCGATTCGGTTTGCTTGCAAACCCACGATCTGATCGGGGCCATGCGGGCGGATTGGAAGGGACGGCAGAACACCACCGTGCTTCGCGTCGACGGCGGCATGGTGGCGAGCGATTGGATGCTGCAGCGGCTCGCCGATCTGCTGGATGCACCGGTCGATCGCCCGCGTGTGCTGGAGACGACCGCCCTTGGCGCCGCCTGGCTTGCCGGGCAGGCGGCCGGGGTGTGGCCCGATGCGGCAGGCTTTGCCAGTGCCTGGGCGCGCGATCGACGGTTCGAGCCGGCGATGGGTCCCGATGCGCGCGGAGAATTGCTGGCGGGCTGGCGCCGGGCGGTGGGCGCCGTGCTGGCGATGGCCGCGGAAGCTTGAATTGACGCCGCCAACGATCATTGACCTGCGGCAAGGCCGGTCATAGCTTCGCGCACGGCGATCGGCGGGTCGCCCTTCACGGAGGTCCGCTGCATGCGCCTGCGCGCGCCGGTCAATCAAAACGGAGACTGAACAGATGGCAACGCGCAACATGCTCAATGGCGCCCAGCTGATCGTCGATTATCTCATTCGCGAGAAGGTGCCGCAGGTGTTCGGCCTGTGCGGCCACGGCAACATCCAGTTCATCGACGCATTGTTCGAGCGCTCGGGCGACATCAAGACCATCTCGGTGCATCACGAGAGCGTCGCCGGCTTCATGGCCGACGTCTACTACCGCGTGTCCGGTCGGCCGACCGCCACGTTCACCTCATGCGGGCCGGGCTCGGCGAACCTGCCGATCTCGCTCGGCAATGCCTTCCTCGATTCGGTGCCGTTCCTCGCCGTGACCGGCAACGTGCCGACCAGCCAGTTCAACCGCGGTGCATTCCAGGAGCTGTACCGCCACTATCAGGCGGACTTTCCCTCGACCGTCCGTGCGTATTGCAAGAAGGTGTTCCAGCCGACACGAGGGGAGATGGTGCCGCTCGCCATTCGCCAGGCCTGGAAGACGATGGTGACGGGGCGGCCGGGCCCGGTGGTGCTCGACGTTCCGTTCGATGTGTTCATGGAGGCGGCGGCCGAGGAAACGCCGCGGCCGGAGGACTGGAGCGCCAACATCTCGAGCCGCTGCGGCGCCGATCCGGACGGGGTCGTCAAGGCCGTCGACATGCTGCTCGCGGCGGAACGGCCGGTGATGCTGGTGGGGCAGGGCGTGCGTTACGGCGGCGCCGCCGAGGAGCTGCGGCGGCTGGCAGAGCGGCTGCAGATACCGGTCGCGGCTTCGGCGAGCGGACTTGGCGCGCTCGACTGCCATCATCCGCTGGCGCTCGGCCTCGTCGCCCGCGCCGGCCACTACCAGGCCAATCACGCAACGCGCCAGGCCGATGTGCTGCTGGCGCTCGGCGTCCGCTTCGACGACCGCACGTCGAGCTCCTGGATCCCGGGATATTCCTTCACCATCCCGCCGACACGGCTCATTCATGTCGATATCGATCCCGAGGAGATCGGCCGCAATTATCCGGTAGCGCTCGGGCTGATGGCCGATGTGCGCACGTTCCTGCGCCAGCTGCATGCCGAGCTCGACCGGCGTGCCGATCTGAGCCGGCAAGCGGACAGCCGCCAGCAATGGTTGCGGGCGATCGACGGCTATCGCAAGGACTGGGACAAGTTCGTCGCGCCCGGCTTTTCCGACGACACCGTGCCGATCAATCCGCAGCGCGCGGCGCTCGAGATCGACAAGGCGCTTCCCGAGGATGCGATCCTGGTCAGCGACATCGGCGTGCATCACAACTGGCTGCTGAGCTTCTGCAAGCCGAGGCGGCCGGATTCGCTGATCGGGTCCATGGGCTTCGGGCCGATGGGCTTCGGCGTTGCCGGTGTGATGGGCGCGAAATTCGCGGCGCCGGATCGGCCCTGCGTGTCGGTGTGCGGCGACGGCGCCTTCTTCATGCATGCCAATGTGCTCGGCACGGCGGTGGAATATGCGCTCCCCGTCGTGTGGGTGGTATGGAACAACTACGCTTACGCCTCGATCCGCGGCCTGCAGCGGGGCTATCTCGGCGGCCGTGAGCTCGCGACCGACTTCCACGATCCCGCGACCGGCGCGCGCTACAATCCGGACTTTGCCGCCATGGCGCGCTCGGCGGGCGTCGAAGGCGTGCGGGTCGATCGCGCCGGAGATCTGGCCGAGGCGATCCGCACCGGCATCCGCGCCAACCGCCCCTACCTGATCGACGTCGACATCGCCGCCGACATCAATCCCGCCGGCGCCGGTGTCTGGGAGCTGCCCGGCCTCGGGCGGAGCAAGCCGGCGATCGGCACGCGCTATCAGCCGGGTTAAAGCGGTTGATTGGTGGTTCGACACGTCGTGGAGTGATTGCATGGGCCAAGAACCGTTTGCTCGATCCTGCACCCTTGCCGTGGTCGGCGCCGGTCCCGCAGGGCTGGCGGCAGCGCTGGCGGCGGCGAACGAGGGCATTGCCACGGTATTGATCGGACCGGCGGCAACCGGAGCCAGTGATAGCCGCACCTCGGCGCTGTTCCAGGGTGCCATCCGCATGCTCGAGGCCCTCGGCGTGTGGCCGGCGATCAGGCTCGAGGCCGCGCCGATCGCCGCCATCCGCATCATCGACGATACCGGCCGGCTGCTGCGCGCGCCCGACGCGTTGTTCCGCGCCGCCGAGATCGGCAGCGAGCCGTTCGGCTGGAACATCCCGAACCGGGTGCTGACGGCGGCGCTGGAGGCCGCAGCAGCGCGCCAGCCGGGATTGACCCGCTGCATGGCGCTGGTGCGCGATGTCGTGCTCGCCGACGACGCGGTCGTGCTGACGCTGGAGGATGGCGCCGACATAAGGACCCAACTCGCCGCCGCCGCGGACGGCCGGCACTCGCGGCTGAGGGCCGCCGCGGGGATCAAGACGGTGGCCTGGCAGCATCCGCAAACGGCGATCGTCTGCAACTTCAAGCACAGCCGTCCGCACCAGGGCGTCTCCACCGAGTTGCATCGCCCCGCCGGGCCGCTGACCACCGTGCCGCTTCCGGGCAACGCATCCAGCCTCGTGTGGGCCGAGACGCCGCGGGAAGCGGGGCGGCTGATGGCGCTTTGCCCGGACGACTTCCGCGGCGAGATCGACGCGCGGCTGCAGGGACTGCTCGGCGAGATCACGGAGGCGAGCCGGCCGTCGCAATTCCCGCTGTCGGGGCTCACCGCCAGCCGGTTTGCCGCGCGGCGCGTGGTGCTGATCGGAGAGGCCGGGCACGTGGTGCCACCGATCGGCGCGCAAGGCCTCAATCTCGGCCTGCGCGACGCGGCGACGCTGGCGGACGTGTTGCAGGAGCCGGGCGCCGCGGAGGATGCGGGCCACCCTCGCCTGCTCGCGGCGTATGACCGGCGCCGCCGCCTCGACGTGGCCTCGCGGTCGTTCGCCGTGGAGCTGCTGAACCGCACGCTGATCTCGCCGTTCCTGCCGGCGCAGGCGTTGCGCGGGCTCGGCATCGCGGCGCTGAACACCATCATACCCTTGCGGCATCGGGTGATGCGGGAAGGCATGGCGCCCGAGCGCGGTCTGCCGCGGCTGATGCGGGCGAACCCCGCCAAGGCCGGCCAGACGCCATGATGGCTCGCGTGCCGATTGTCTCCGTTTGAGTTGAACGTGCGAGCTGTTCATAAAGTTTTGCGATCGCTGCTGGCGCGGCCAATGCTAGGGTTGTGCTGAAAACCCTACGAGACCATGAAAACATGCCCGAACCGATCGCTCGTTCCGAGCCCGGCAGCGACGCCCCGACCGTCACGGCCGACACCCTCAGCGCTCCCGATGGGGGCAAGCTGCATTTCGAGGACTTCCCGCGCAAGGTCTGGGTCGAATTCGGCCACAAGCCGGTGAGCGAGGCGGAGATCGTCGCATTCGCCGAGGAGTTCGACTTCCAGCCCCATCACATGGACCCCGAGGTGACCGCCCGCTCGCTGCTCGGCGGGCTCGCCGCCTCCGGCTGGCACACCTGCTGTATCGGCATGCGCATGATCTGCGACGGCTATCTGCTCAGGTCCGCCTCGCTCGGCGCCAACCATGTCGAGGAGGTGAAGTGGCTGAAGCCGGTGAGGCCTGGCGACGTGCTGAGCGGACGCTTCATGGTGCTCGACGCGCGCACCTCGCGCTCCAAGCCGGCGCTCGGCATCTGCCACATGCTGATCGAGCTCGCCAACCAGCGGCAGGAGGTGGTGCTGTCCTGGAAGGTGTTCCAGTTCCTGACGCGGCGCCAGCCGGGAGCGCTGCCATGAGCCAGTACTTCGAGGACGTGGCGATCGGCGAGGCGACCGAGCTCGGCTCGTATACCTTCACCGCCGAGGAGATCATTGCGTTCGCGGCGAGGTTCGATCCCCAGCCGTTCCATCTGTCCGACGAGGGCGCGCGAGCCACCTATTTCGGCAAACTGGCGGCGTCGGGCTGGCATACCGCGGCGGTCTACATGAAGCTGATGTCGCGGCACCGGGCCAACCTGGTGGAGGCCGCCAAAGCGCGGGGAGAGACGCCCGCCGCATGGGGACCGTCGCCCGGCTTTCGCGACCTCAGGTGGACCAAGCCGGTCTATGCCGGCGATACCATCAGCTACCGCTCTCGCATCGTCGAGAAGAAGGAGCTGCGCTCGAAACCTACGCTCGGGCTGGTCGGCTTCACCAATGAGGGCCGCAACGCGGCAGGTGAGGTGATCTTCTCGTTCCTCGGCAGCATTTTCGTGGAACGCCGCCGCACCGTTTGACGTTGCCAAATCAACCATGTGGAAGCTGCGGTATTACCGCCGCGGCTCGGCGTGGGCGATCACGCGGCGGACCTCGGGCCAGCGCTGGCCGAACGCCGTCTCCAGATCATCGACCGCGTCGTGCACCGCCTCGACCGTCCGTTCGGGCGCGACCTGGCAGTGGAAGGTGACGAACAATCCTTGAGCAGTGCGCCGCACGCGCACGTCGTGAATCTCGGCGAGCCGGCCGTCCGCAAGCGCCAGCTGTTTCAAATCCGCGCCGACGCGCGCGACCAGCTCCGCCTCCACCTCGCGCCCGTCGATGCCGCTGAGCAGCATCGGCTCGATGTGGCTTTCAACCTCGACGCCCGGACCGAGCTCTGACGCGATCGCCTCCTCGAGGCGGCTGGCAACGCCGTGCGCCTCGGCGAGCGGCATCTTGCCGTCGATCTCGAGGTCGAACGCCACCGAGAGCCGCTCGTCATCGCCGTGCTGGGCAGGCGTGCGCGGCCGCAGCTGCTGCACGGTGATGTGATGCACGGGATGACCATGCCGGGCGGCGACCAGCTGCACCCGCTCGGCCACCGACTCGTCATCGAGCGCGATGCTGCGCGAGACGACGTTGATCTCGGCATTGGGAAACTCGGCGGCGACCGCCGCCCGCACCTGGTTCTTGATGCTGTCCACCTGCTCGAGAGGCAGCGTGCGGCGCACCGCGATCTCGGCCTCGACGAACTGGGCGGCGCCCGCCGACCGCACCCGGACGCGGTCGACCTCCAGCACCCCTTCGAGCGCGTTGATCAGCTTCTCGATGCGGTCGGTGGCGCCGCGGGGGGCCGTGTCGATCAGGGTGTCGATGGTGCGACGCCCGAGACGGATGCCGGCGAGCGCGACGAACACGGCGACGATCAACGCGGCAAGCGCGTCCGCCCAGGGCAGGCCTGCCCACACCAGCACGAGGCCGGCCAGCACGAACGCCGAGCTCCACATGTCCGAGGTGAAGTGCAAGGCATCCGCCTCCAGTGCCGGGCTGTGGGTCGCCCGCGCCACCTCGCCGAGCCGGTGCGAGCGCTGCCAGTCGATGGCAATGGAGGCGAGGATCAGGGCCATCGCCCACCAGGTCGGCGCAACATGGGATTCCCCGGACACGAGCCGCCGGATCGCCTCGACCACGATCCAGACGCTGGCCACCAGCAGTAGCCCGGTCTCCGCCAGCGCCGCCACGCTCTCGATCTTGGCATGGCCGTAGGGGTGGCTGCGGTCGGCCGGCTTGTCGCTGATGCGCACCGCGAAATAGGTCAGCACCGTCGCGCCGAAGTCGAGCAGGCTGTGCGCCGCTTCCGACAGGATGCCGAGGCTGCCGGTGGCGAGACCGACCATGAGCTTGGCCAACGCCAGCCCTGCGCTCGCCAGCATCGAGGCCAGCGCGACGGTGGTCTTTTCCGTGTTCATCTGGCGCCTCGTCCTGGTTCCAGTCTTCCAACGATATAATTCCTGAATGGCCGGCAAGAAGGCAGGTTGCCGGCTACTCAAGTCGAAAATTCGTTCAAGTTTGGAAGATGACGACGGTCTGCCGATCGAGTGAACCGAATCAACTTGCCGAGATTTCCGATGCATCAATTCGTTTGCGATAGACGTATTCGTCGCAACCCGATCCCATCAATCCGAGCGACAGAGGACGAGAAAAAACCCGCACCGTTTCAAACCCGAGGCTGTTCATTATGGTGTCGACCTCCGGCGCCAGAATGGCTTCGTAGGGATAGCCGCCGAGCCAGTCATGCACGTCGTGAAAGTAGTCCATCCCGCGGGTCGATCGGTAATCGGACAAGAAGCGCCTGAAATTCTTTCCTCTCAGCGAATAGAGCACTGCAAAAATTCCGATATAAGCGGCGCGGGCGGCCGTTTGCATGGCCGGCCACGTGCGTGAGTACCAGCGCTTCTCCGGCTTCCAGAACCAGTCCATTCTCGTCGTGCGATACAGGGCAAATGCAAACAGGCCGCCGGGTGCGACCATGGCCGCCGCTTTTGTTATGGCCTCGTGCATGGCCCCGGTATGATGCAGAACGCCCCACGAATAGACGATGTCGAATGCTCCCTGAATTCTCGGGCCGAGGTCGAACACGCTCGCCCGTTCGACGTCAAAAGGGATGCTAACACCATGCCGGTTCAAAAGCGCCTTGCAGGTCGCCACACTTGCGGCATCGATATCCACGGCCAGGATGCGGCTGACACCCAATTGGGCCGCGGCAAGTGCATGCAGGCCCGATCCGCACCCAATGTCGATAAAAGTTCGTCCGGCCATGTCTTCTGCCGGCACCAATTTAACAAGTCCTTTCTTCGCCTCCTCAATCTCCCGATCCCCTACCAGCTTCGAAAAAGACGACCAATTCTCACCAAATTTGAAATGGCTGTCGGCATTCTTCAAGTCTTCAGATGACATAGTCTTGCCCTCCTCCGAAAAGCACCGGCCAGCCTCCGATCCTGGCCGTTCGCCTCGGCCCACCGGCGCCATGTGGTTCACGCGCCTCGCAACGCTCATCGGTTAACGTATCGTTTTTGTCGAAGCCGGGTAATATTCTCATCGGGCAGCATGGCACGGCTCCGATGTTTTTTGGCACGCAAGCAAATTCGGCGGCTGTGACTCAGTTGCAATCGCAACCGAATTCATGGGACATGACCAATTCGAGCTGCCTCACCCGATATAATGCCAGCCGAGTGCCAAGCCTGCACACACGCCGAGAGTGGTGATCATGCCCCGGTGCAGACCGAACATGAGCACGAACGCAAGCGCGGACAAGAGCACGGCCGGCCAGCTGACCGTAGCAAGCTCGGGGATATAGAGCCGCGCCGGGCCGATCGCCGTTTCGCCGACGCGGCCGAACAGCACGTTGAGCGCGAACCATACGGTCAGGTTCATGATGACGCCCACCACCGCCGCCATCACGCCCGCCAAGGCCGCTTTCAATCGTGGCTCGGCCTGCAGCCGCTCGACGTAAGGTGCGCCGGTGAAGATCCACAGGAAGCACGGCGCGAACGTTGCCCACACGGCCACGATCGCTCCCAGCACGCCCATCACATAGGGGCTCGCGCCGCCGGCCTGGTGCGCGGCGAGAAAGCCGACGAACTCGGTGACGAGGATCAGCGGACCCGGCGTCGTCTCGGCGAGCCCGAGTCCGTCCATCATCTGCCCCGCCGTCAGCCAGCCGTAGGCGGAGACCACGTCCTGCGCCATGTAGGCGAGCACCGCGTAGGCGCCGCCGAACGTCACCACCGCCAGCTTGGAGAAGAACCAGCCGAGCCTGGCCAGCACATGGTCACGGCCGAAGATCAGCGCGATGCCGGCGAGCGGGCCGATCCAGACCATCAGCCAGACGAGCGCGGTGGTCAGCGTCCGGCGCGCCGATGGCCGTGTCGCCAGATCGAGCGGAGCCGTCCCGGCCGGCCGCGCGGACTCAGCGCCGCGTCCGCGCCAGAAGCCGATCGCCACCGCCGCCAGCACGATCAGGGGATAGGGGATGCGCAGCAGGAAGATCGCCGCGAACGCCGCCGCCGCCAGCAGCCGGTCGAAATTCGACTTGAGCCCGCGCCGGGCAATCCGCAGCAACGCCTCGACCACCACCGCCAGCACCGCCGCCTTGATGCCGAGAAACACCGCTTCGGCGATGGGCAGCTTGCCGAACGCGGCATAGAGCGCGGCCAGCACCAGCATGACCAGCGCGCCGGGCAGCACGAACAGCAGCCCGGAGGCGAGGCCGCCGCGAATGCCGTGCTGCTTCCAGCCGACGTAGGTGGCCAGCTGCATGGCCTCGGGGCCGGGCAGCAGCATGCAGAAGTTGAGCGCATGCAGATAGCGCTGCTCGTCGATCCACTTGCGCTCATCGACGTACTCGCGGTGCATGGTCGCGATCTGGCCGGCCGGACCTCCGAACGAGAGCAGCCCTATCTTCAGCCAGACCGGGAACGCCTCCGCAAAGCTCGGCTGTGCGGCTTCCGCGGTCCGTTCCGGTTGTTCCGATCGCGCTGGCATGGGTCAGCTCACCCTCTTGTTGCTGGCTGGCCAATTGTGGGTTTCCTCGGCCGCGTCCCGGCGCCAGCGGTAGAACGCAGCATAGCCTACCATGCCCGCGTCCAGCCGCAGCAAGCCCTCGGCGGAGTGGCGCCAGGCGGCGCCAGGGCACGCCGGGGGATGACAGGCCTTTGGGTGCGGGGCGGCGAGGGACGAGGAATGACGGGCGTGTTCGGACGAGCGTGACAGCGCGCCGCGGGGCGCCGCTCCCTCCCCCGCTGTCATCCCCCGGTGCGCGAGCATCCGGGGGATCCAGTACGCCTGAACCGTCCAGGACTACTGGATCCCCCGGACGCGTTGTCGTGCGTGCGGCACGCGGTCCGCCGCGCGCCGGGGGATGACAGGCCTTGGAGTGGGTGGCGGGTGGGAGACGAGGCCATTGCGATCGCCTTGCAGCGGCACAGGCGGAACGCTGCTGGCGGCGGGGTCGCGGATTGGGCATGATGGCCAGCAGCCAGATCAGCTGAGGGCCGGGACCATGGGCGAGAGCGCGCACGATCCGGACGCGGGGCGCGCGCCGGACTATCCGGCGCCAAGGCATGCCTGCGATGCCCATTTCCACGTGCTGGGACCGGTGGACAAGTACCGGCACGTGACGACCGACCTGCGCTACAAGCCGCCCTACGAGCCGCTCGAGTCCTACATGAAGATCGCCCGCCGCCTCGGCTTCGAGCGTTTCGTGTTCGTGCAGCCGAGCGCCTATGGCCTCGACAACTCCTGCATGCTCGATGCCATGGCCGAGCTCGATCCCGGCATCCGGCGCGGCATCGTGCATCTCGACGAGGCCAATGCCGACGACCGCGTGCTGGCAAGCTGGCATGCGCTCGGCGTGCGCGGGGTGCGCATCAACATCTCCCCGGTGCGCAAGCCCGAGGCCGGCCTCGCCGATGCGCTGCGACCCAAAATCGCCCGCACCGCCAGGATCTGCCAGGAGCTCGGCTGGCACCTCGACTTTCTCACACCCGGCTGGCTGATCGACGAGCTGATGGGCACCCTTGCCGAGCTGCCGGTTGATTTCTCGGTTGCGCACATGGGTCTCTATCCGGCCAGCGACGGCCCGCGGCAGGCGGGGTTCCAGCGGTTCCTGAAACTCGCCGGCGACGGCTCCCGGCGTTGCTGGGTGAAGCTGACCGGCATCTACCGGTTCTCGCAGGGCGGGCCGGACTTTGCCGACGTGCGGCCGATCGCCGAGGCGCTGATCGACGCGGTGCCCGGGCAACTGATCTGGGGCAGCGATTTCCCGCATCTGTCGTTCCACGACAAGGTCGGCACCATCCAGCTCTACAACCTGCTCGGCCAATGGGCGCCGGACAGCGCGGTGCGGGAGCGGATCCTGGCAATCAATCCCGCGCGGCTTTACGGATTTGAGTGACAGAAGCCGGCTTGGCGCAACGCGACCCAGCCCTTCATCTCTTGATCTGAGAGCAGATGATTGCGTACCATTACGCTGCTGCAGTGCTGCCCGCTCGGCGGTAAAATGAGGCGAATAGCGCCTTTCAATTCGGGGCCATATTCGCTAGGATTGGAAAAATATGGTTAAGCGCGCGTAACGTCTGCACCTGGGTGGGGGTTGCTGATGTATGAGGCTTTTGTTGGATTATCCGATTATGTCAATTGGGTTATTGACATGATGGCAGGGTGGAGCAGGTATGTTCTTTCGCTGGACCCACTTGATTACGTGGCATTTGTTATTGTTTTATTGTTGGCGACTTTGACGGTTTACTGTAGCCGCAGTGCAAGATTGCAGAATTTGCCGCTTTTCCGGGCCGCCCAAAGCGGTCGGACCCCAGTCGCCCACATCAACGGCTCCTCGCAGCCGCCGCCAGCTGTTGCGAACTTGCCGCGCGTGGGCCTGCTGCCGGCTGCCGCCGAAGCTTCGCCCAAACCGTCCGATACCGGCCGCACAAACCCGCCCGCAGGCTCATCGCACGTCGCCCCCTCCCTTGGCGGCGCGGCGGCGGAACGGCTGAATTCGGCCAGTCTCGGGCTTGCCGCCAAGCTCGCCCGCGCCGAGCCCGCCGATACTCAAAGTCTGCGCGACGTGGCGCTGGCGTGCGACGAGCTGGCCGAGACGGTGCTGGCGCTTGGCCGTCACGAGCAGGCCATGGCCGCTTATCAGGTTTCACTTTCCATATCCGAGCGGCTCTCCAGGGTCGATTACAGCGATCAGCATTTCCAACGCGACCTCTCGCTCAGCCTCGATAATGTGGCGCATGTGCTTGCCCAGCAGCGCCGCTGGAACAGTGCGCTCGAGCGTTTCGACGCGTCGCTGGTGATTGCCACACGGCTGGCCGCGGTCGATCCGGGCAATCAGGAGAAGCAGCGGGACCTGTCGATCGGCCAGGAGAACTACGCGGATATACTGATGGCACTGGGCCGTCGCCGAGACGCGATCGAAGTGTTGAATGGGACGCTCGCGATCCGCGAGACCCTGTTCGAGGCCGATCCCGGTAACGCCACTTCGGCCAGCGACCTGGTGGTGGCACTTTACAAGCTCGCCCAAGCCGGTGCCGACTCAACCACCAACCTCGAGCGCGCACTCGCCTTGCTTTCGGCTCTAACCAGCTCCAATCCGTCGGATGCGTCACTGGCGAGTTGGAAGACGACGGTGCGCGACGCGCTTGCCAGTCTGGAAGCCGCCCGCAAGCAAACCGATCGAAAGTATGCGATCAAAGCAGCAGCTCAGCCAGAGCCGGCGCCGGCCGTTCAGGTCAAGATGGCGCCCGTGCCACATGCTGCACTCTTGAACGGAGCTGCGGCGCGCGACAGCCGGTCCGAGGGTGCCTGGGGGGCGACGCTGGGCCGCTCCTGATCCGGCTACGCACCGCATGGCGTGCGTACGCCGGCACCATGGCTGCAACTGCCATTGGGGCTCATCCACCACGGCCTTGATGCATACCGTCAAAGCCGGCCTCGAAAAAGGCCAAAAGCTGGCCAAATTTAAAGCCGCCTCAAACCGGAAAGCCCGTTTTCGACCGCCCCGGCGAGGCTGGACGCGCGTGTCCCGATCGCGAAGTCGGCGCGTGCTCGGCGGACGCGCGAGCGAAAGGACACCAGCAAGCTTATGATTGTCGTGTGATTGAGATTGCGAAGTCGGCTCTCGAGGGTGGTGCAAGTTAAGGAATCGGACTTTGCGATCCTCACACTCGCTGTTGTGTGAATGAGTGGCCCCGCCGAGGCGATAAATCCAGATGCTTTTCAAACTCCTCAAAAGTCCTGCCGTGCTGGTCCCTGGGCTGCTCGCGGCCTTCATTGGATTCGCTTCGGCGCAGGAAGCCAAGACCGAGCCGCCGTCCCCACCCACCGAGGCCAAAGGTGGCGGACGCGCCGGTGCGCCGCCCCGTGGCGAGGCGTCGCCGGCCGGTCGTGCCGCTGCGGAGCGGGCTACACCGCGCCGTCTGCCTGCCGATGTCGTCACCAGGCACAAGCTGGAGCTCCCCGGCGGCGCGCTCGCCTTTACCGCGACAGCGGGAAAGATCGTGCTCGAGGACGCGCAGGGGACCGCACAGGGTGAAATCGCCTTTACCGCGTACGCCCTCGATGGCGCCGAGCCGCGCGGCCGGCCGGTGACGTTTGCGGTGAACGGCGGGCCCGGAGCGTCGTCGGCCTGGCTGCAGATCGGAGCGCTTGGCCCATGGCGCATCGCCATGGGCGGAGAGGCGGCGACCCCATCGGCGGCCGCCGCGCTGCGCGACAATCCCGGCAGCTGGCTGGAGTTTACCGACCTCGTATTCATCGATCCGATCGGCACGGGGTACAGCCACGGTCTCGCCGCGCCGGCGGCGACGCCAAGCGCGGGCGGAGGCGAGGAAGCGCGGCGCGGGCGCGGCGGCAGCGCATCGAGCGGCTATTGGTCGGTCGATGGCGACATCGCCTCACTCGCCGAATTCGTCGGCCGCTGGTTGGGGAAAAACGCGCGTCTCGGATCGCCCAAGTTCGTGATCGGCGAGAGTTACGGCGGCTTCCGCGGCCCCAAGCTGGTGCACGAGCTGCAGACCAAGCAGGGTGTCGGCATCAATGGTCTGGTGCTGGTTTCCCCGGTGCTCGATTTTGCCTGGCTCGGCGAAGGCGGGCGCAATCCGATGAACTGGATCGTGCGGTTGCCGACATTCGCGGCGACGGTGCGCGAGGGCAAAGGGCCGGTTGCGCTCAAGGACCTCGAGGACGTCGAGCGCTACGCCACCGGGGACTATCTCAAGGATCTGCTGAGCGGCGACCGCGACAAGGCCGCAGTGGCGCGGCGTGCCGAGCAAGTGGCGCACATCACGGGGCTTGATCCAAAATTGGTGCTGAGGCATGCCGGCCGGATCTCGAGCGACGTGTTCCGCCGCGAGCGCGACCGCGGCAGCGGGTTCGTGGCGAGCGCCTATGATGCCACCGATCTGATCGCCGACCCCTACCCCGAGTCCTCGCGCAATCGCGCCGATACGGGCCTCGGTCCGCTGATCGCGCCGTTCACCACCGCGATGCAGGAGCTGTATGGCCGTCGCCTCAACTGGCAGGTCGAGGGGCGCTATCATCTGCTCAATACGGAGGTGGCGCGGGCCTGGAATTACGGCCCCGGCGGGCGCGCCGAGCAGGAGAGCGTCGGCGATCTGCGCGAGGCGTTGGCACTCGATCCCAAGCTGCGCGTGCTGATCGCGCATGGATTGTCGGATCTCGTGACCCCCTATTTTCAGAGCAAGCTGATCCTCGATCAGGTGCCGATCATCGGCGGCACCGACCGCGTCCGGCTCACCGCTTATGGCGGCGGCCACATGTTCTACTCACGGGACGCGTCACGCGCGGCGTTTCGCGCCGATGCACAGGCGCTCTACAAGTCGGCGCTGGATGGCTGGGGCAAGTAGCGGCGGTGGCGATTTCATTCGTCCCCCTCGCCCCCGCCAAAGCCTTGTGGTGACAGCACCCTCCGCAGCTTGGCAAGCACAATCGCCGGCGCCTCCTCCGGCACGTAGTGCCCGCAATTGGGCACCACCAGGCTCTCGAGGCGATCGCTGACCCCGCGCAGCGCCTCGCCCATGCTGGGGCCGACGCCCGCCTCTCCCGCGATCGCCAACACCGGCATGGCCAGCTTGGGTCCCAGCCGCAGCGCCTCGACCTGAGCGATCGTTTGCGGTAGCGCACGATAATAGCCGACGGCGGAGCTGATCGCCGCCTTGCCGCGATAGACGCGGGCGTACTCGTCGAGATCGGCATCCGTGAACACGCCCGGCGTCGGCGTGCGGGAGCGGAACAGCCAAGCCAGGAACTCGCGCTCGCGGCCTTCGATCAGCAGCTCCGGCAGCTCGGGCAGCATGTTGAAGGCGAAGTGCCAGGAGACGATCGCCGCCTTGGGATGGAACGGCGGCCAGGGTACCAGCCCCGGGATGCGCGCATCGATCAGTGTCAGCGAGCGGATCTGATCGGGGCGCTGCAAGGCCAGCGGATAGCCGATCCACATGCCGATATCGAAACCGACGAAATCGTAGGTTTGCAAACCGAGCTGATCGAGGGCGAGTCCGACGGTCTGCGCCACGCTCTCGATATCATAGGCGGGGGCGGGCTTGGCCGAATCCCCGAGCCCCGGCGGATCGATTGCGATGACCCGGCAGTCCTGTGCCAACGGCGCGAACAGGTGCCGCCAGCAATGCACCGACTGCGGCCAGCCACCGATCAGCACCACCGGACGCCCCTGCCCGGCATCGACCGTGTGGAGGCGCGTTCCGCCGGCCTCGACAAACCCCGAACGGGCAAAGGACGCAATTGGCGGAGGCATGGCGGGACCCTTCACTGCTGCGGGACGCACCCATAGAAATAAGCGCGCCGTTGGTACCCTGGCAACACCGCCGGCCGAATGCAGCCTTCTCGAAGGTTTTGCACAATGGTCTTCGTGCTGGACGAGCCCGAGGTCGTGATCGCCGCAGCGGCTGTTGTGTCTCGTTCCACTCCAATCACACGGCGGGTCCCGATGTGCAGGGCATCACCGCAGGCGCAGGCATCCGTTGGTAGATCGTTGCGTTGGTCTCTGACTGCTTCACTCTCTGAGCCCTGACTTGAAGCCCGCCCGTCCCCCGGGTTGGCTTCTTTTTTGGGGTGTAGGGCTGCGCGCATGCAGGGCTTGCCACGCCCGGCCATCCGCGCCGGACAAGCCCGCCCCTTTCCCGCCGTAGCGCCGCGTGCTACCCGGCTTGTTCGCGTAACGAAAGAGGCCCGTCATGATCCCGCGCTATTCACGCCCCGAGATGGTCGCCATCTGGGAGCCTGCCACGCGCTTCCGCATTTGGTTCGAGATCGAGGCGCACGCCTGCGATGCGCTGGCCGGGCTCGGCGTGATCCCCAAGTCCGCGGCCAAGACCATCTGGGAGAAAGGCAACGCAGCAATATTCGACGTATCGCGGATCGACGCGATCGAGCGCGAGACCCGGCACGATGTGATCGCCTTCCTCACCCACCTCGCCGAGCACGTCGGTCCGGACGCCCGCTTCGTGCATCAGGGCATGACCTCCTCGGACATCCTCGATACCTGCTTCAACGTGCAGCTGGCGCGGGCCTCCGACCTACTGGCGGCGGATATCGATACGTTGCTGGCGGCGCTCAAGAAACGCGCATTCGAGCACAAGCACACCGTGTGCATCGGCCGCAGCCACGGCATCCACGCCGAGCCGGTCACGTTCGGGCTGAAGCTGGCCGAGGCCTATGCCGAGTTCACCCGCGCTCGCGCGCGGCTGGGGCGGGCGAGGGAAGAGATCGCCACCTGCGCGATCTCGGGCGCCGTCGGCACCTTCGCCAACATCGACCCGCGCGTCGAGGAGCACGTCGCTAAAAAGCTGGGGCTGAGGCCCGAGCCGGTCTCCACACAGATCATCCCGCGCGACCGCCACGCCATGTTTTTTGCAACGCTCGGCGTGATCGCCTCCTCGATCGAACGGCTGGCGATCGAGATCCGCCACTTGCAGCGCACCGAGGTACTGGAGGCGGAGGAGTTCTTCGCGGAGGGGCAGAAAGGCTCCTCCGCCATGCCGCACAAGCGCAATCCGGTGCTCACCGAAAACCTCACCGGGCTGGCGCGCATGGTGCGCAGCGCCGCCATCCCCGCCATGGAGAACGTGGCGCTGTGGCACGAGCGCGACATCTCGCATTCCTCGGTCGAGCGCATGATCGGGCCGGACGCCACCGTGACGCTCGACTTCGCGCTCAACCGCCTCGCCGGGGTGATCGAGAAACTCATCGTCTACCCCGAGAACATGAAGCGCAACCTCGACCGGCTCGGCGGCCTCATCCATTCCCAGCGCGTCTTGCTGGCGCTGACGCAGGCCGGCGTCTCGCGCGAGGACGCCTACCGCCTGGTGCAGCGCAATGCCATGCCGGTGTGGCAGGGACTCTCTCAGAATGCCGGTTCCGGCACAGCTGATTTTCTAACCCTGCTGAAGGCCGATGCCGACGTGGTTAGATCCGTGCCGGCCAAGGACCTCGAAGCCCTGTTCGACCTCGGCTATCATGTGAAACACGTCGATACCATCTTCGCGCGGGTGTTCGGGGCGGCTTGAGTGAAGCACGACCCAGTCGCCGGCTCGAATCCGATCGAAGGGAGATGAACGGCAATGTCCGAGTATGGCCCGACCCTGAGAGCAGCGATCATAGTGGCGGTGATCGGCGCCTTCCTCAATGGCGTGGTGACCGGCGTCGTCGGCAGCTGGATCGCGCAGCGATATTCCAACGAGCAAACGCGCAAGGAAGCGGTGCATGCGCTTTCAACGCACATTTATGAGCGCCGCGCGACGGCCGAACTTGTCGCTTCCTCGTTGAGGCGCGGCGCCGATCTCGACGAGCTGCGGGAGCGCAAACGGCGCTATGACGAGGCCTATCTCAATTGGAACAAGAACCTGCTCGCCAATCTGCTCCGTATCCGCGACGTTCTGGCGACGGACGTCTACTCGTTCTTCGAGCAGCAGACGGAATTCCGCCTGACGGCGATTCTGAAGGAGATCGACGCGTGTCTGACGGCAGCCTATGACGCGCGGCTCGCCGGAAAGGAGCCGGGTCCGCTGCTCGATGGCTGCCAGATGCGATCCCGCTTGCAGGAAAGCCTTGATTGCGGTTACGCCATCAGCAACGAGTTGTACAGGATTGCACGCGTGTCGATCGTGCCGTTCTGGACGATGTCCTCCCGTTCCCCCGAGGAGGCGCAACGCGAGGTGATTGCCAAGTGCGGCAAGGCCTGAACCGCGTCACAGCGGGGGGTGTTGCAAAAACCCTGCTCGCTCGTCAGCCAATGCAGCAGCCGGCTGTTGGCGTCGTCCTTCTCAATCGGGAAAGGGAATGTGCCTGCATAAGACAGGTGACATTCTTGTAGAACCAGGCGGGTAGCCATGCTTCCGAACGCTATGATCCTCGGCCTTCCCGTTGGCGAGTTAACCTGGCTCGCGCTCGCGATCCTGATTGCGGGCGTGGTGACGGGATTGCTCGCCGGCCTGTTCGGCATCGGTGGCGGCGCGGTGATCGTGCCGGTGCTGTACGAAGTGTTTCGCATTCTCGGCGTGCCGGAGGCGGTGCGCCTGCAGCTGTGCATCGGCACCTCGCTCGCCATCATCGTGCCGACCACGATCCGCTCCTACGTCACGCACCGCGACAAGGGCATGGTCCTGCCGGACATCATGCGGGCGTGGGTGGCCCCGTCCGTCGCCGGCGTGGCGATCGGTGCGGTGGCCGCCGCCTTCGCTCCCGCCGCGCTGTTCAAGCTGGCGTTCGTGCTGATTGCCGCGACCATCGCCGGCAAGCTGCTGTTCGGCAACGAGCGCTGGGCACTGGGGACGGCACTGCCGGGCCGGGCGGCGATGAACGGCTATGGCGTCCTGATCGGGCTCGGCTCCTCGCTGATGGGGCTCAGCGGCGGCTCGCTCGCCACCATGGTGCTGACCCTCTATGGCACGCCGATCCACAAGGCGGTGGCGACCTCGGCCGGTATCGGCGTTCCCATCACCATCGCCGGCACCATAGGTTACGCGCTGGCCGGCCTCTCGCACCAGGCCCTGCTGCCGCCGCTGTCGATCGGATTCGTGTCGCTGATCGGTGTGGCGTTGGTTGCGCCGGTGTCCAGCATGGTCGCACCCTATGGCGCGCGGCTCGCCCATGTCCTGCCCAAGCGCAAGCTCGAAATCGGGTTCGGGGTTTATCTGCTGCTGGTGTCGGCGAGGTTCGCGGCGAGCCTCCTGGCGGTTTGACGCCTGGGGTTGTACCAGCCAAGATGTTGCAAAAATCATCGCTGTTGGTCCGCCCATCAATAAAAAGCCACCGCCGGAGGAGAAACCATGGCCCGCCGTTTCATCGATATTTCCGTGGCGCTGAAGGCGGGGATCGCCAGCGATCCGCCGCGCATGCTGCCGCAGATCGAGTATCACAATCACACCGACACCGCGCCCGAGGCGGCGGCGTTCTGGGGGATCCGCGCCGACCAGTTTCCCAACGGGGAATATGCGGCGGTGGAGCGGGCGACGATCAGCACCCACAACGGCACGCACATGGATTCGCCCTACCACTTCTTCTCCACCATGAACCATGCCCTGAAGGAGGGCGGCGAGCCCTCCATGCGGATCGACGAGGTGCCGCTCGAATGGTGCTACCAGAGCGCCGTGAAGCTCGATTTCCGCCACTTCGAGAACGGCTATGTCGCAACCCCCGGCGATGTCGCGGCCGAGCTTAAGCGGATCGGGCACACGCTGGCCCCGCTCGAGATCGTGGTGGTGAACACGGCCGCGGCGGCGCGCTATGGCGAGGATGATTTCATCGATACCGGCTGCGGCATGGGCAAGGCGGCGACGCTCTATCTGCTCGAGCGCGGGGTGCGCCTCGTCGGCATCGACGGCTGGAGCTGGGATGCGCCGTTCTCTCACACGCGCAAGAAGGTGCAGGCGACGGGCGACCTCTCCCTGATCTGGGAGGGCCACCGCGCCGGCCGCGAGATCGGCTATGCGCAGATGGAGAAGCTGACCAACCTCGACAAGCTGCCCGCAGACGGGTTCGAGATCTGCGCGTTCCCGGTCAAGGTGCATCGCGCCTCGGCCGGCTGGACGCGGGCGGTGGCGATCCTGCCGGGATGAGGGGGGTGAGCGGTCGATGTCCGGCGATCTCGCGCATCCCGACGGCCGCAAGCGGCTCGGCGCGCTGGAGGCGGCGGCCGAGGCCGCTTATGGGCGGATGTATGACGCGGTGAGTTCGACGTCCGCGGCCGGCCACTACAGCGATGCCAAGGAGTATCTGTCCGACGCCATCGCTCTGGCGCTCGAGCTGGGGCTCGCGGCCGATGCCGAGCGGCTTGCCGCACGGCTCAATCATATCAAGGCCGTGTTCCGCAGCCAGTTCTGATCAGCGGGTGCCCGGGTGGCTGGTTTGGGGAAGGGACGCACCAGCCACTCCCGCTCCCCACCGGCTGGGAGCGTTGAGCGGTCGCGTTTCGCCGTTTATTCCGCTGTCCCGCAATCTGGGCTATGAACCGGCATGCATTTTGATGCGCCGTTACCCATTGACGAGGTGCTGGATACGCTCCTTGTGACGCTCGCCGACCGGCCGTCGGCGGTGCTGGTGGCCCCGCCCGGTGCCGGCAAGACGACACGCGTGCCGCTGGTGCTGATGGACCAGCCCTGGCTCGGCGGGCGAAAAATCCTGGTGCTGGAGCCGCGCCGGCTGGCGGCACGCGGCGCGGCGGAGCGGATGGCGAAAACGTTGGGCGAGAGGGTCGGGGAGCGGGTCGGCCTGCGCGCGCGCCTCATTTCGCAGACCGGCCCCAGGACGCGGATCGAGGTGATCACCGAGGGCGTGTTCACGCGCATGATCCTCGACGACCCTGCGCTGGAGGGGGTCGGCGCGGTGCTGTTCGACGAGTTCCACGAGCGCTCGCTCGATGCCGATCTGGGCCTCGCACTCGCGCTCGATGCACAATCGGGGCTGCGCGAGGACCTGCGCATTCTGGTGATGTCGGCGACGCTCGACGGCGCACGCGTGTCGCAGCTGCTTGGCGGGCTTACCAGTGCGGCGCCGGTGATCGAAAGCCGGGGCCGCTCGTTCCCGGTTGCAACGCATTATCTCGGACGCGATCCGGACGCGCGCATCGAGGATCGCATGAGCGGGGCGATTGCGCGGGCGCTGCGGTCGGAGCAAGGCTCCATTCTCGCGTTCCTGCCGGGTCAGGCCGAGATCCGGCGCCTGGAAACGCGTCTGAGGGAGCGCCTCGCGGATCCGACAGTTGATATCGCGCCTTTGTACGGCGCCATGGAGATGCGGGCGCAGAACCAGGCGATCGAGCCCGCGCCGGTGGGTAAGCGCAAGGTGGTGCTGGCCACCTCGATCGCTGAAAGCTCGCTCACCATCGAGGGTGTGCGTATCGTCATCGACTGCGGCCTCGCCCGCGTGCCTCGCCATGAGCCCGATGCCGGCGTCACACGGCTCGTCACGCAGCGCGTGTCGCGCGCCTCCGCCGACCAGCGGCGTGGGCGCGCAGGTCGGACCGAGCCGGGCGTCTGCTATCGTTTGTGGGACGAGCCCGAGACCGCCAGTTTGCCGGCGTTTGCACAGCCCGAGATCGTCTCGGCGGATTTGTCGGGGGTGCTGCTCGACTGCGCCGCGTGGGGTGTCAGCGACATTCGGCAGCTCGCATGGCTCGATCCGCCCCCCGCGGCCGCGGTCGCGGCGGCACGCGCGGATCTGCAGGCGCTGGGGGCGCTCGATGGCGATGGCCGCATCACCGTGGCGGGGCATGCGTTGCGGGCGCTGCCGTTGCCGCCACGCCTTGGTCACATGCTGCTGGCGGCTGCAGCAACCGGCGCGTCGGCCGCTGCCGCCGAGATCGCTGCGGTTCTGGTCGAGCGCGGGCTCGGCGGCACGGATACGGATCTGGATCGACGCCTCGAAGGCTTCCGCCGCGACCGTGGACGGCGGGCGGAGGACATGCGGCGGCTGGCGCGGGGCTGGGCGCGGAGCGTTGCAAAAACCCTTGAGGCAGCGCCCGGAACGGCGGTGCCGTCTTCCGCAATGCTGCTGGCGCATGCCTATCCCGAGCGGATCGCCAGGGCTCGCGGTGCGCCGGGACAATTCCTGCTCGCCAATGGGCGCGGGGCGCTGCTCGACGTCGCCGATCCGCTGGCCCGCGCGCGCTATCTCGTCATCGCAGAGTTGTCGGGAGCAGCCGCCGCCACCCGCATTGTGCTGGCAGCGAGCCTCCGCGAGGATGAGCTGGCGGCGATTGCCGGAGACCGCATTGAGACTAATACCGACACCGTGTTCGACCGACCATCGGCTGCGGTCAGGGCGCGGCGCGTCAGCCGCCTCGGTGCCATCGTGATTTCGAGCGAGCCGCACCCGGTAGCGGCGGGCGAGGCGGCGTCGGCCCTGCTGGCCGAAGGTGTCGCCGGGCTTGGCATCGGCCGGCTGCCCTGGTCGAAGGCGCAGATGCAGCTGCGGGCGCGGGTGGCGTTCGTGCGGGCGGCTTCACCCGACGGCGGCTGGCCGGACCTCACCGACGCGGGCTTGACCGCAACATGCGGCGCCTGGCTCGCTCCTTTTCTGGTCGGCAAGACGCGGCTCGACGATATAAGGTCCGACGACCTCGCGGCGGCGCTCGATGCTCTGCTGCCTTGGCCCTTGAAAAGCCGGCTGGACGCCGACGCGCCGACCCATTTCGAGGCTCCCACCGGCAACCGCCACGCGATCGATTATGAAACGGCGGGCGCGCCGGCGCTGCACATCCGCGTGCAGGAATTGTTCGGTCTGACCCAGCATCCCGCCATCGCCGCGGGCCGCTTGCCGCTCACCTTGCATCTGTTGTCGCCGGCACAGCGGCCGATCCAGATCACCCGCGATCTGCCGGGATTCTGGCGCGGCAGCTGGGCGCAGGTCAAGGCGGATATGAAGGGCCGTTATCCCAAGCATCCCTGGCCCGACGATCCGGCCCATGCGGCGCCGACCGCGCGGGCGAAACCGCGGACATGAGTGGTGTCACGCAATTCCGACGGCTGCAGCAGCAGCGAAATCGTGCGTCGCACCAGCAGGAACTGGAGCCGGCGACCGCGAGCACCGCGCCCGGACTCTCTAGCTCTACTTCACGCCCACCAGGTCGACCAGCGCCGACAGGCCGACGTGACGGGTGCCTTCGGCCAGCACGCTGACGTGCTCGCGGATTTCGAGGGAGGCGAACCCGGTGAAGGCGGTCTCGAGCAAGGCGCGGCTGTAGAGGTGGTCGGCCTGCTTGGGGCCGCCGGTTGCATATTGCAGCTGGCCAAGCCCGTAGCCCTGGATCAGCAGCAGCCCGCCCGGCTTCAATGCCTGCTTTATGCCATCAAAGATGCGGTCGCGCCGGGCGGGATCGGCGAACTGGAAAAAGATGCCGACGATCAGGTCATAGACGGGGCCCGGCCACGTCCACCGGGTGAGGTCGGCCTCCTCGATGTGGAGCGAAACGCCGCGCTCGGCAGCCAATGCCCGCGCCTTTGCGATGGCATTGGGGGAAAAGTCGAGCGTGCGCACGTCGAGGCCATGCTCGGCGAGCCAGACGCCGTTGCGTCCCTCCCCATCGGCGATGGCGAGCGCCTTCCAGCCGGGTTTCAGCCGATAGGTGTTCGCCCGCAGGAAGGCATTGGGCTCGGTGCCGAAAATGTAGTTGGACGCCGCATAGTTCTGCTGCCACCGCTCGCGCTCGGACATCGAGGTCGCCTCGTCTTTTGCTGCGCAAGCCCACGGGACTTGCTCGCTCCGCATCGAGCCGGCACAGTAATCCAGCAGAGCAGCATCGAACAAGGCACATGGGGCAGGGAATGGCGCACGCGGCCGCGGACAATCGCTATACGCGCGGCATCGCGAGCTTCGTCGCCGGGCTGCGGTATGAGGCAATTCCAGCGGACGTGTGCCAGCGGATCAAGCTGCTGATGCTGGATTCGCTCGGCTGCGCGCTGTTCGGCAGCGACCTCGAATGGTGCCGTATCCTGCGGCGCACGTTGGCGAACGTCGATTGCTCGCACGGCGCGGGCATCTGGGGCACCGCCGAGCGCCTGTCGGCACCGCATGCGGCCCTCATCAATGGCACGGCCGTGCAGGGCTTTGAGCTCGATGATGTGCATCGCCGGGGTGTGCTGCACGTCGGCGCGGTGACGCTGCCGGCGCTGTTTGCTGCCATCGAGACGCGGCTGCGCGGCAATGGAGCAGCAATTTCAGGCCGTGACATACTGCGTGCGGCGGTCGCCGGCTACGAGATCGGACCGCGCGTCGGCCTCTGCATGGGGCAGGAGCACATCGGCCAGGGCTGGCACTCGGGCGCGACGGTCGGCGTGTTCTCGGCGGCGGCCGGGGCGAGCGCAGCGCTCGGTCTCAGCGCCGATCAGACCGTGCATGCGCTCGGCATTGCCGGCACCCAAGCGGCTGGGCTGATGGCGGCGCAGTACGGCGCCATGGTCAAACGCATGCATGCCGGCCGCGCCGCGCAGAGCGGGCTCTATGGCGCCCTCCTGGCGGCCAACGGCTTTACCGGCATCGTGGACGTGTTCGAGAGCACCTACGGCGGCTTCTGCTCGACCTTCTCCCGCTCGCAGGATCGCTACAATCTGGCCGAGCTGACGGCGGGCCTGGGCAGTCAATGGGAGACGCTGCGCATCGCGCTCAAATTCTACGCCTGTGTCGGCTCCAACCACACGACGCTCGATGCAATCCGCAATATGCAGGCGCGGCAGCGGTTCGGGGCGGCTGATGTGGCGGGGATTGTCGTGCACGGCTCGCAGGTGACGATGGATCACGTCGGCTGGCGCTACCGCCCGGACGGGCTCACCTCGGCCCAGCTCAACCTGCCGTTCTGCGTGGCAACGTTGCTGCTGGAGGGGGACTGCTTCGTCGATCAGTTCAGCGAAGCAATCGTTGCCGACCCGGCGCGGATGGCATTGGCAGAGTTGGTCGTGGTGCGCCACGACGATGAGATTACCGCGCGCGGCCCCGGTTCCCGTCATAGGGTCCGCGTCGAGGTGGAATTGACCGACGGCACGCGGCTGCAGGAGACCGTGGAAGCGCCGCGCGGCAGCGAGATTTCATTTGCGTCCGAGGCGGAGGTGGTGGCCAAATTCATGAAGCTGGCGAGCCCCTCGATCGGCGAGGGGGCCGCCAAGGCGCTCGCCGAGCGGGTGCTGAACATGGAGCGGATCGCGGATGCCGGAGATATCGTGCGTGCACTGGTCAAACCGCCCATCGATCGGTGAACGGCCTGATGGGATCGGCCGGGTGCGGCGAGTAAACCCCTGGCTGGCGGCACTGTGTCTCGGCCTGACGCTCGCGGGTGCCGCGCCGCCTGTCCGCGCCGAGACCTCCCAGCTGCGCATCTCGCGCGGTTTCGGCGTCCACTACCTGCCGCTGCATGTGATCGAGGCCCATGCACTGCTCGACAAGCATGCCGCGGCGGCCGGGCTCGCCCCGCCCAAGCTCGAGTGGCTGACCATCGACGGCGGCAATAACATCAACGATGCCATGCTGGCCGGAGCGCTGGATATCGCGACATTGGGAATTCCAGGCTTTCTGGCGCTATGGGCCAAGACCAGAGGCAACCCGAAATCCGAGATCATCGGTCTTGGCGGCGCGGGCGGTGGCGCGCTGATCATGATCAGCCGCAGCCCGTCCATGAAGACGCTGCGCGACGTGACCGAAAAGGACCGCATCGCGGTGCCGGGCGTGAAAACCTCGGTGGCGGCGATGTTGCTGCAGATGGCGGTCGCCAAGGAATTCGGCGATGCCGAGTACGCCCGTCTCGACCCCTACACGGTGGGCCTCGCCTATCCCGAGGCGGTGGCGGCGATGCTGTCGGGCAAGAGCGAGATCACCGCGCATGTCGCCTCCCCGCCGTTCTCCTACATGGAGCTCGCCCAGCCGGGCTTTCACAAGGTGTTCAGCTCGATCGACGTGGCGGGCCGCGTCAGCACCATCATTGCCGAGACCTCGGTACAGTTCCGCAGCGCCAACCCGAAGCTGACCGCCGCGTTCATCGCCGCCCTCGATGAAGCCAACAAATTCATCGTGGCCAACCCCAGGGAGGCGGCCGAGATTTACGTCAAGCTGGCCAAGGCCAAGACTTCGCCGGCGGAGATCGAGCGGATCATCAGGGATCCGGAGACCACGTTCATGCTGGCGCCGCTCGGGGTGATGACGTTCGCCAATTTCATGCACAAGGTCGGCATCATCAAGATCAAGCCCGCGTCCTGGAAGGACACGTTCGTGCCGGAGATTCATGGCGAGGCGGGGAATTAATGCCCATTCGCAAGGACATGCACCAATGACCGAAAGTGTCAACCGGCGCCTGCGCCGGCAACTCGTCACAGGGGCCGGATTGCTGCTGCCGGGCGCGGCCAATGCGCTGGCAGCCCGCGTGATCGAGGATGCCGGATTTCCCGCCGTGTACGTTACCGGTGCCGGCATCGCCAATACGTATCTGGGTGTCCCCGACATGGGGCTGGTTTCTGTCACCGAGGTGGCGGATCATATCCGCGCCATCCGCGATGTGGTTGCTCTGCCTCTGCTGGTCGACGGCGACACCGGCTTCGGCAACGCGCTCAACATGGGGCGCACAATCCGCCTGTTCGAGCGGGCGGGGGCCAGCCTGATCCAGATCGAGGACCAGGTGTTTCCCAAACGCTGCGGGCACTTCGAGGGCAAGTCCGTGGTCGGCGTTTCGGAGATGGTGCAGAAGATCAAGGCCGCCGTCGATGCGCGCCACGACGCCGATTTCCTCATCATGGCGCGCACCGACGCCCGCGCCGTGGACGGTTTCGAAGCGGCGCTGGAGCGGGCTCATGCGTTTCGAGAAGCGGGCGCCGATATCCTGTTCGTGGAGGCTCCGCGCACCGTGGAGGAGCTGACGGCGATCCCCGCCCGGGTGCCCGGCATCCATGTCTGCAACCTGGTGGTCGGCGGCAAGACCCCGATCCTGCCCCGCGAACGCTTGGCTCAGATGGGATTTGCCGGTATCCTCTATGCCAATGCCGCCTTGCAGGCTGCGGTGAAGGCCATGCAGACGGTGCTCGGGCACCTCAATCGCACGGGGTCCATCAGCGGCATCGAGGCGTCATTGGCCTCGTTTGATGAACGCCAGCAGGTGGTCCGATATGACGTGTTCACAGGGCTCGACCGGCGCTATCGCGAGGACTGAGCCGATGCCGGCAGCTTGGATGCATAAAGGGTGACGCCATGCCGACCCCGCGAACCGACACGCCGCTCAAGGTCTACTGGCAGCCGGGTTGCTCGAGTTGCCTCAAGACCAAGGAGTTCCTGAGCGAGCATGGGGTGGCGTTCGTCTCGGTCAATGTGCTGGCGGATCCGCATGGCTACGCCGAGCTGGAGCAGCTCGGGCTGCGCAACGTGCCGGTGGTTTCCCGCGGTCGGGAGTTCGTCAGCGGCCAGATCCTCGCCGACGTCGCCCGCATCGCGGGCATCAAGTTCGAGCCGAAAATGCTGCCCGTGGCCGAGTTGGTAGCCAAGCAGACGCTGATCCAGGCCGCGACCCGCCGCGCGCTGGCGCGCCTGCCCGAGAGCCAGCTCGGCACCATGATGCCCAACCGGCCGCGCAGCTATGCGCAGCTCGTCTATCATATCTTCAGCATCGCCGAGGCCTTCCTCGATCATGAGGCGGGCAGCCCGCTGACACCCTCGTCCTACAATCGCCTGCCCCCGCCCGAGATGCGCAGCCGCGCCCAGCTGATGGCCTATGGCGATTGGGTCGGCGAGCGGCTCGACAGCTGGTGGCACGGTCCGGCGCAACGCCGCGACTTCAACGCGCCGGCGGAAGTCTATTATGGCAAGATCAGCGTTCACGACTATCTCGAGCGGAGCTGCTGGCACGCCGGCCAGCACCTGCGGCAGCTGCAGCTGGTGTTGAACAAACTCGGCGTGCCGCTCGATCAGCCGCTCACAGATCAGGATTTCGCCGGGCTGCCGATGCCCAGGAATGTCTGGGACGACAAGCTCAAGTTCGAGTGAAGGGGCGCAGCACCTATCACGGAGGACAAATGAACCCCGGCCCGTTCGGGTTCTTGAAGCAGCCGACCGATTGCGGGATCACCTGCTTGGGCAGCCACAGTACCACCTTGGGGAAATAGATGGTGAAGCCGATCGTCAGCAGGAAAACGACATAGATCGGCAGCGACGCGCGCAGCGCGTGTGAGAAGCGCACGCCGACGAACTTGGAGGCCATCAGCAGCACCAGGCCATAGGGCGGCGTAATCAGCCCGAAGGCGAGCGTGGCGATCAGCACGACGCCCATGTGCACGCCGTTGATGTCGCCCGCCTGCGTCAGCGCGTTCACCAGCGGCATGAAGATGATGATGGTCGGCACCGGCTCGATGAAGTCGCCGATGATGGTGAACAGCAGCACCAGCATCAGCATGATCAGGTGCGGATCGTTGCCGCAGATGCCGGTGATCCAGTCGGCGATGATGAGGGCACCGCGCAGGTAGGCGAGCATCCAGCCGAACGCGGAGGCGGCGGCGATGGTGATCAGCGGCAGCGAATAGATGAGGCCGGCCTGGCAGAAATCGTGGGGCAGCTTGCGCAGATGGCGGGGATTGAGCGCCGGAATCACGACGATCAGGATCCAGGAGACCGCGACCACCCCCGCCTCGGTCGGCGTGAACCAGCCGGTCAGGATGCCGCCGAGCAGGATCACCGGGATCATCAGCGGCAGCGCGGCGGCCTTCACCGCGTCGGTGAACTGGCCGAACGTCGCGCGCGGACGGCGCATGCCGGTCGGCCCGAACAGGTAGCAGTAGATCATCAGCCCGAAGCCGATCATGAAGCCGGGCACGACACCGGCCATGAACAGCCCCGCAATCGAGACGTTGCCGACCGCGCCGTAGACCACAGCGGTGATGCTCGGCGGCACCAGCGCGGCGATGGTGGAGGCGGCGGCGATGAGGGCGGCGATGAACGGCGGCGAATAGCCCTCCTTCTTCATCGGTCCGGCGAGCGCGCGGGTCATCACGGCGACATCGGCGGTGGTGGAGCCGGACATCTCGGAGAAGAACATGCTGAACACGGCCACCGTCTGCGAGAGGCCGCCGCGGATGTGGCCGACCATCGCCTGCGACAGGTTGACGATGCGCACCACCACATTGGCCGAGCCCATCAGCTCCCCGACCAGCAGGAAGAACGGAATCGCCAGCAGCGCCTCCGAATCAATGCCGTCGAACATCTTCTGGATGATGGTCGCCAGCGACACGTCGGTAAACAACGTGCCGACCAGCACACCGGCCATCAGCGAAAAGGCGACCGGCACGCCCATATAGCCGAACGTGAGGAACAGCACGGTCATCAGCAGCAGGATCAGCGTCGAGCTCATGGCCGCCCCCCCGGCACGACGATCCGCTCCTCGTCCCGCAGCACCTCGAACGCGTCGGGCGGGTGGTCGAACCCGTTGCGCCAGCCGTTGATCAATTGCTCGATTGTGAACAGCGCCATCAGTGCGCCGGACAGCGGAATGGCCGCATAGAGCGAGGCGATCGGCGTCATGGACGGCATGCGGAAGCTGCCGAACCCGCGCAGGAAGTTGACGAAGCCGAAATAGACCATGCACAGCGCCACGGCGAGGATCACCAGGCGGATCAGGATCTCGACGATCAGCCGCGCCGGTCCGTGCAGGGATTCCGACAGCGCCGTCAGGTAGAGATGATCGTTGCGGCGGGTCGCCGCCGCCGCGCCGATGAAGATGCCGTAGACGAAGAAGGTCGAGGTCACCTCCTGCAGCCACAGCCAGGGCGCGCCGATGGTGCGGGTGATGATGTCGAGCACGACCGAGGTCGAGAACGCGAACAGCGTCAGCCCGCATAGCATCATCAGCAGTCTTTCCAGCGGATCGAGGAGCGCCCATTTGAGATGGCGCTGGCGCGGCGGGACGAGAGCGGCGGTTGCGGACATTCGCGGTGTTCCTTCAAGTTCCGGCCACCTTCGCCCGAGGGAAAAGGAAGAGGCGCATCGCACGTGGCGACCGCTCTGTCTCTCCTCTCCCGTCCAAGCGGAGCTTGTCTACGCCAAGACGGAGAGGATGTCGCGGCAGCGACAGGTGAGGGGAGGCCGGCAAACGCAACCACGCAAGACCCCTCATCCGGCCTCCGGCCACCTTTTCCCGAGGGAGAAGGAAGAGGGGCGCATCGCGCGTGGCGACCGCTCTGTCTTTCCTCTCCCGTCCAAGCCGAGCTTGGCTACGCCAAGACGCAGAGGATGTCGCGGCAGCGACAGGTGAGAGGAGGCTGCGCCCCTATTTCACCGCCTGCACCAGCTTGACAATCTTCTCGGCGTGGGGCCCGAGGTCCTTGGCGAGCTTGCCGAGCAGCGGCTCGGCGGCCTTGGCAAACCCGCTCTTGTCGACATCGCTGACGATCTTGACGCCGATCGAGGCGAGCTTGGTCTGCGACTGCCGCTCGAGCTCCAGCGCCTTGCCCGGCTCGATCTTGCCGACCTCGTCGGCCGCCGCCTGCACCCAGCCCTGCTGCTCCGCCGTCAGGCTCTTCCAGGTCTTGTCGCTGACCCACACCAGCGAATTGTTGGCCTCGTGCTCGGTCATCGACAGCACCGGCGCCACCTCGTAGTGCTTGTTGGCGAGGAACACGTTGACGCCGTTCTCGGCCGCCTCCACGACGCCGGTCTGCAGCGAGGTGTAGACGCTGCCGAACGGCATGTGCACGGTCTGCGCGCCATAGATCGGGAACGTCGCGTCCTCGGTGGCCGTGGCCTGCACGCGGATCTTGAGGCCCTTCATGTCCTCGACCTTGCGGATTTCCTTCTTGCTGTAGATGTGGCGGAAGCCGAGCGTGCCCAGCGCCAGCACGTGCACGCCCTGCACGGTATCGTCGATCATCTCGCGCACCGCCTTGACGACGGCGGGATCGGCGAGCGACTTCACCAGGTGATCCTCGGAGCGGAACAGGAAATGCAGCGAGAACACGCCGGCCTGCGGCGACAGCGTGGCGGTGTTGGCGGACGAGGTGATGGAGAAGTCGAGGTCGCCCGATTTCAGCAGCTGCAGCACCTGCGGCTCCTGCCCGAGCTGGGCGCCCGGATACTGATCGACGTCGAGCGTGCCCTTGCTGAGCTCCTTCAGCTTGGCGGTGAACAGATCGCCGGCGATGTTGTAGCCGGTGTTGCGCGGCTGATCGTAGGCGAAACGGAAGCGGCGCTCGGCGCTGGCGGGGTCGGACGCGAACAGTCCGGCCGCGGCCAGAGCGAGACCGGCAAACAGCAATTTTGGAACCCTGAAAGCTGGCATGTAGTCCTCCCGTTGGCGTCTTGGGCGTCTTGTTGGCTGCGAGGCTAGCATCGGCCGAGCAAAGCCACCAAGCCTTTTGTCGTGTTTTTGTTGCGGCGGCGGCCCGATCAATCCGTCAATATTTGGCAATCGCCGGGGGATGATCCTATCCTCGTGCCGGCCGGCAGGGCGGAGCGTGCGCGCCGGCGGCGGGCCGCAATGGGAGTGGGCGGATGGCAAAGCCGATGCAAATTCTTTGGTACATCAACCCCAACGACGGGCCGTTTCCGTGGAGCCCGGAGGGCCAGCTGACGCCCGATTTGATGCGCTCGCGCCGGCTCGCCCAGCGGCTCGATCAGCTCGGCTACTATGGCGTGCTGGTGGTCGGCCGCAATCCGCTGGTGGAAACCGCCTCCTGGATCCCGATCACCGAGCAGCTGCGGTTCCTGATCCCGGTCTATCCGGGCGCGACCCAACCGGCGATGATGGTGCAGCAGGCCAAGCTGTTCGATTCCATCTCGAACGGGCGGCTGCTGATCAACCAGGTCAACGGCACCGACCAGATCCTGACCCAGTACGGCATCGATGTGCCGAGCAACCTGCGGTACGAGATGAGCGCCGAGTACTGGACCATTTTCAAGAAGCTGTACGCGGGTGAGCTCGGCGCCTTCGAGGGCAAATACTTCAAGCTCGGACCGCCGCCGCCGGTGCGTTCGGCCCCGGCCGCCGGCGGCATCTACGTGCAGGACCCGCATACGCCGGTGTGGGGATCGGGACAGTCGCCGGACGGGATCACCCACGCCGGCAAGGTGCTCGATACCTACCTCACCTACATCTACCGGCCTGACCGGCTCGGCGCGCAGATCGATGCCGCCCGCCAAGGCGCCGCTGCGCACGGCCGCACGCTCAGGGCCGGCACGCTCGCCAACATCATCGTGCGCAAGACCGAGCAGGAAGCGTGGGAGCACGCGGGCTGGGTGCTCGAGAAGACCGGCGCCAGGCAGATTGTGCGGCAGATCGAGGCGCGGCTCAGAACCGGACGGTTCAATGTCGCCTCCAACTCGCGGGAGGTGGCGGAGTTCGACAGCCTGGCGAGCGAGGATCCGAAAATCCAGGCGCGGATCGATGCCTTGCGGTCGGGCAAGCTACCCGACGTGCGCGCACTGGAATCCTATCCCAACATCTGGTCGGGACCGAACTCGTGGGGGGCGCTCGACATTCTCGATCAGGGCTGGGGCGGCTATCTCGTCGGCAGCGCGCAGAACGTCGCCGCACGCATGCGCGAGCTTCAGGATAAGCTCGGGCTGGATGCCTTCATTCTGGCGGGATGGCCCGCGACCGGGGAAGCGGAGCGGGTCGCGGAGATCTTATTGCCGCTGCTCGATCTGGATCGTGAGCGGCCGAAGCTGCGGCCGGCCTGAGACCGGGGAAAACAGCGGCTCAGCGGCGCAACAGGCTGCTCATCTCGCGCAGCCAGCGGCCGGCTGCGGCGGGCTCGCGCTGCGCCGTTTCGACCGGCTTGACCGTTGGAACGTTATAGGGACGCCGCAGCGGATCGCCGGCTTTGCCGGGAACGAAACTGTCCTCCGACGTTGCCATTGCAAAACCCGCGGCGCGCGCGGCAGTTGCCAGTGACTCGATACTCATGACCCATTGCCTCGATGCGACAAGCTCGGCGAGTGTAGAACCAGATAAGTCAACAACTCATTGATGCGGCAGTTTTGCACCCTGTCAAGTGCCGTTTACTTTCTTCCGCAAAGAGTGAACGCGGCAGAGCGGGCAGGGTTCCCCCGCCGCCGCCGTTCGAATACGGCCGGCCGCCGCGTGGCGAGCGCGGCTCTCCTGCGCCGAACCCCATGGAATCGCGCTTGCGCTAAGGCCGCGCTTGTCACACTCTGTTCGTGCACGCCGGGGCTCGCCGTCAGCCCGGCGCCGGCGGGCGTGTCCCAGTGACCCAAGGAGGAAACCATGGGCAAGGCAGACCCTGCCGTCCGCAGCGCCCGCTGCATCGCACTCGTAGGTCCCTACCTCAGCGGCAAGACCACGCTGCTCGAGGCCATTCTCGCCCGTACCGGGGGCGTCACCCGCCAAGGCAAGATCTCGGAGAAGAACACGGTTGGCGATGCCAGCGCCGAAGCGCGCGACCATGGAATGAGCGTCGAGCTGAACGTGGCGGACGTGAGCTTCCTCGGCGACACGTTCACATTCCTGGATTGCCCCGGATCGGTCGAGTTCCAGCATGAAAGCGCGATGGCGCTGGAAGCCTGTGATGCCGCCATCGTCGTGTGCGAGCCCGATCCCAAGCGCGTGCCGGCCCTGCAAACCATCATGAAACAACTCGAGGACCGCGGCATTCCGAGGTTCCTGTTCCTCAACAAGATCGACAGCTTCGACACGCGCGTGCGCGACATTCTCGGCATTTTGCAGCCGGCCAGCTCCAAGCCGCTGGTGCTCAGGCAGATCCCGATCTGGGAAAACGGCATTGCCACCGGCTACGTCGATCTGGCGCACGAGCGCGCCTTCGTCTACCGCGAGCATGCCGCCTCCCAGCTCGTCGAGCTGCCCGGCAGCGTCAAGGAGCGCGAGAAGGAGGCACGGTTCCACATGCTGGAGCAGCTCGCCGACTATGACGACGAGTTGATGGAGCAGCTGCTTTCGGACATGCAGCCGCCCAAGGACAAGATTTTCGACGACCTCGCCAAGGAATTGCGGGACGGGCTGATCTGCCCGGTGCTGCTGGGCAGCGCCGAGCACGGCAACGGCATCGAGCGGCTGTTGAAGGCGCTGCGCCACGAGGTGCCGTTCATCGAGGCGACAGCGGCGCGGCTGAAGCTCGGCAAGGCCAAGTCGGCAGCCTTGGTGCTGAAGACGTTTCATACCGCGCACGGCGGCAAGCTTTCAATGGCGCGCGTGCTGGCGGGCGAGCTCGGCGACGGCGTAACCCTGACCGGCCCGACCGGCGATGCGCGGATCTCGGGCGTGTTCTCCATGCTGGGCGAGGAGCCGCGCAAGCGCGGCGTGGCCAAGGCCGGCGATACCGTGGCGCTCGGTCGCCTCGAGGCGATGCGCACCGGCCAGACGCTGAGCGCGGAAAAAGGCGGGATTGCCCAATTGCAAGTCCCCGAGGCCCCCGAGCCGGTGTTCGGCGTCGCCATCTCGCTGCCCGACCGCAAGGACGAGGTCAAGCTGACGGGAGCCATCGGCAAGCTGGTCGAGGAAGACCCCTCGATGATGCTCAAGCACGATCCCGATACCCATCAGATGGTGCTGTGGGGGCAGGGCGAGATGCATCTGCGGGTGGCCATCGAGCGGCTCGCCCGCAAGTACGGCGTGCATGCGACCCGCCAGAAGCGTCAGGTGCCGTACAAGGAGACGATCCGCAAGGGCGTCGCGATCCGCGGCCGCCACAAGAAGCAATCGGGCGGCCATGGCCAGTTCGGCGACGTGGTGCTCGACATCAAGCCGTTGCCGCGCGGCTCGGGCTTCAAGTTCGACGAGAGCATCACCGGCGGGGTGGTGCCGCGCCAGTACATCCCCTCGGTCGAGATCGGCGTGAAGGACTACCTGCAGCACGGGCCGCTCGGCTTTCCCGTGGTCGATGTGGCGGTGACGCTGACCGACGGCTCCTACCATACCGTCGACAGCTCCGACATGGCGTTCCGCCAGGCCGGGCGCCTCGCCATGAGCGAGGGCCTGCCGAAGTGCCAGCCGGTGCTGCTCGAGCCGATCATGGCAGTGGACATCGCCGTGCCGTCCGAGGCGACCGCCCGCATCAATGCCATCATCTCGCAGCGGCGCGGGCAGATCCTCGGCTTCGATGCACGGCCCGGCTGGCTCGGCTGGGACGTGGTGCAGGCGCATATCCCCGAGACCGAGATGGCCGACCTGATCATCGAGGTGCGCTCGGCGACCGCGGGCGTCGGCACCTACGCCGCCCGGTTCGATCATCTCTCCGAGCTCACCGGCAAGATGGCCGAGATCGTGCTGGCCGGACACAACGCGGCGGCGGAGTAGCCGCATCGTTATGCGCAGCAAGAAGCCGGTGCGAAGACCGGCGGGCCTCGAAACAGAGGAAATCCGGGCCCGCCAGGGGGTGATCGACACCGCCCGGGCCATGAGCCGCGCGGGCCTGTCGCCCGGCCGCTCCGGCAACGTGTCGTGCCGCTGGCGGCAGGGCATGCTGATCACACCCAGCGGCATGGCTTACGATGAGCTTGTCCCCGCGGATGTGGTGTATGTCGGCCAACGCGGGAAAATGGAGGCTGCCAGCCGCAAACCCTCCAGCGAATGGCGGTTTCACGCCATCGTCTATGAAACGCGGCCCGATGCGGGGGCGGTGGTGCATTGCCACTCGCTCAACGCCACCGCGCTGGCCTGCGCGCATCGGCCGATCCCGGCGTTTCATTACATGGTGGCGGTGGCCGGCGGCAGCGACATCCCGCTGGTGCCCTACGCGACGTTCGGCACCGAGGAGCTGGCGCGGCTCGTTGCGAGCGGGCTTGCCCGGCGCAACGCCTGCCTGCTGGCCAATCACGGCCAGATCGCGCTCGCAGCCACGCTCGCCGCGGCGCTGGAGCTGGCGCAGGAGGTCGAGACCCTCGCCGCCCAGTACGTGCGGGTGCTCGGCCTCGGGGCGCCGCATATCCTCGGCGACACCGAGATGGCCGAGGTGCTGGCGCGGTTCAAGGCCTACGGTCAGCGGGCGCAAGGGAGCTGAACCGCTCGCTCACCCCCAGGGGCCGCGGCGCGACCAGGGCCCCTCGCCGGTCTCGCTGCCGCGATGCACCGGCAGCGCGGCGTGCCGTGGATCCAGCATCAGCAGCAACATGCCCCCGGCGATGAAACCGCCGGCATGCGCCCACCACGCGATGCCGCCGCCCGCCCCCGGCATCGCCAGCGCGCTGAAGCCCGAGATCAGCTGCATCAGGAACCAGAGCCCGGCGAACAGCACCGCGGGCACGTTGAAGAAGAACGGGAAGATGAAAATCGGGATCACCAGCGTGACCCAGGCCGTGGGAAAGCGCACCGCGTAGGCGGCGATGATGCCGGCGATGGCGCCGGAGGCGCCGAGCGTCGGGGCGGTCGAATTGGCGTTGAACACGGCATGCGTGAAGCTCGCCGCGATGCCGGCCAGCAGGTAGAGAGCGGCGAACCGCGCCCCCCCCAGCCGGTCCTCCAACGCCGGACCGAAGATATACAGCACCCACAGGTTGAGGATGATGTGCAGCCAGCCGCCGTGCAGAAACGTATTGGTGAGGAACGGCAGATAGTCGTTGGCGGAAAGGCCGTGCGCGGCCGCCCAGTCGGGACGGAAGTAGCGCGCCGGCACCAGGGCGTAGCGGTAAAGCAAGTCGACGCTGGCGTCCTCGCCGAGTGAAATCTCGTAGAAGAAGGCCAGACTATTGGCGAGAATAATGCCGTAAACGACCAGCGGGGGATGGGTTCTGAGCACCGAGTCACGAATCGGGAACATGCGCTGTCCTCTGCCAGCATGCCTAGCCCCCGGCCTTTATAGATCGGCATTGGTGGCCTCGTCTGCAAGCGGACGGCGGCAGTGTTGTTTTCCGCGCTTGGCAAAAGTGGCGAAGCATGGCACCATCTCGGCAGTCATCAACAATCGAAAGGAGGTGATCCGATGTCCAGTGGTTTCGAGCTGCCGATCGCGCTTGGGATCTCGCGGGAGTTGGAGCAGCCTCCGCACTCCGCCTGATCCAGCGTTGGGCAGCCGCTCGGAGGATCCGATCGGCATGCCGACAGCCGATTATGGCAGTCGATTTCACGGGAAGGGCCGCATGCGATGCGGCCCTTCTTGTTTTATAAACGGCCGTTCAGAATGGCAGAATCGCCGGCAGAATCGCATGAGAATGCCGGCAGAATCGCGGGAGAATGCGCGCAGAATGTCGGTTCAGCTGGTCACGTTGCAGCGGCGCCAGGTCTCGGCCGGCGAGGAGCTGCTCGACGATCCCCGGATCAAGGCGAGGGTCTGCTCGTTGAGCAGCGTCATCGAAATCACCAGGCCGGCCTCCTTCTCGGAGCTGGGCACCGTGTAGGAAAAGGCATGGCGGGAATAGTCGCCCTGGGTCTGGTTGCCAGCGGGCGTAACGATGCTGGGTCCCTGGATGGTGAAGTGCCGGCCGTCGTTTGCGCACCAGTTGCCGTCGATGGCGTCGGCGCGGGCGCCGGTCGCGGTCACCAGGGCGACGACGCAGACACCGGCAGCACGCGCCAGATCATGTTTCCGCATCCTGCGACCCCTTGGAACTCCGATCCGGAGCGCAGGATATCCGAGGGCAGGCCGATGGTCCAGGCGTCACCCCTCACGCTGCCTCGTCGGCCTTGAACTCCATCGAAGTCTCGATGATGTCCGAAAGCTGAAAGTAAGCCATTTGGGCGTGTTGGGCCTCCGCCAGCGCGCGGGCGTCGGCCGATAGCGCGAATGTTTCAAAATCCTCAGCCGGCAAAGCAGGCTGCAGACCGCGCTCGGCCAGCAGCAGCGCGAGCAGCGCAATGACGTCCGCTGGATCCTCCCGCAACGCAGCACAGGCCGCATGCCGAACCAGGGCATGCACCCCCGCCGGCAGCCGCTCGGGCTCGGAAACCACGATCGTCTCGGTTTCCAGCCAGCCGGCGAACGTCTTCGACTTTTCGCCCTTCCGCGTCACATAAAAGCGGTCCACCGCTTGATGCAGATAGAGCGGCAGAGCAATGCCGCCGTCATGCAATTCCTGCAGCGTACCCAAGAACTGGACCGCCGGAAGAATGTTGGTTTTGAGCAGTTCCGCCGACATACCCTCGATCGGTGTATTCGACATTGAGGCCTCGTTCCGCAATTTTCACTCAACCGCACCGGGTTAAAACGCAGTGGGCTGTCCGTCGTTCCCAAGGCGAGCTGTGGAACCCGCCGACAAGCTTGCGCGTTAAGCTGCCACACATGCGTCAAACGCGGGGTTCCGTCCATGTCATTGATGTTGCGCGAAAGGCCGGCAGCGAGGCTCGGCGCGGCTGGTCCCGATAGCCCGACGCAGGCTCGCCGCCCACGCCACCGGTGGCTGGGCGCATCCGGCCGGGGCTACCCGCTGCAGGTCTTTCCATTGACAGAATGCCCTGAAGTAACAACGTCTTGCTACATTCTGGTGCGCAGGCGTTCGGACGGGCGGCGGGTGGCCATGCGGATCGACCGTGCGTGCTCGCCGGCGCCCTCCCTCAACCTCGCAAAAATCCGTCAGCGCGGCGCGCAGCTCGGCGCCGACGAGGTGCATGTCTGTCTTGGTCGACCCGGCAATGCCGAACGGGCGTTGATGGTGGACGACCTGCGGGCTCGCTGCTTCGGCGCGCTCTCCGCCGAGCCAGCGTGCACGGAAACGTCCGCTACCTGATTATCCTCGAACACTGCAGGCGGGTCAGCCATGATTGATCTGCTTCGTCGCGCACTGACCCAGCTCGGCGTGCTGGCGGCCAGGCCGCTTGCATTCGTGGTGGTCACGGCCTACGGGCTGGTGTGGCTGTGGCTCGATCCCCAGTCGCTGAATTGGCACGGCGTTGCCACGCTCGCCACCTGGTTCATGACCGTGTTCATCCAACGTGCCGAGCACCGCGATACGCAAGCCACCCAGGCCAAGCTCGACGAACTGCTGCACACGCTTGGGAGCGCAAACAATGCGCTGACGCGGATCGACGAGCGGCAGCCGGAGGACATCGAGCGCCACCGCGAGCGCGCCCGCAAGTTCGATTGAAGAGCTGACGCCGCTCCCCACCGGTTGCCTCACCCCGCTCCCCGTGAAGGACGGGGAGAGGGGTAGGGTGAGGGGCGGCCGAACTTGCCGTCTTCGCAAGCAGCCGCCCCTCGCATTCGTTGCCGCCCCTCACCCCGGCCCTCTCCCCGTTCGTGAAGGACGACGGGGAGAGTTACCATGAGC
>Ga0209069_10000048_pt1 | contig 38969 bp, 40 predicted proteins | sample Str013_2_FD_187202 | JGI IMG/M metagenome (GOLD analysis project Ga0209069, IMG submission 187202) | Freshwater sediment microbial communities in response to fracking from Pennsylvania, USA - Straight Creek_MetaG_SC_2013 (SPAdes) (version 2) | ecosystem: Environmental > Aquatic > Freshwater >...
GAGAATGACCTCATTTTGCAAATACTCGAAGGTCACGCCTGGGCTGAACGCGTCTGCGGCGTCCGCGATCAGCACAAGCCTTGAATGGTACGAGAGCCACGGCTTATCCTCGCGTTCTGAGCTAACGAGATCCGGCCAAACGACCGCCTTGGCAATCCTGCCTGGTGCAGGTTCTCCTTGAGTAACCAGAGACGCAGAGCTCAGATTTCGGTAGGGCATGAACTGTTTGGGGGCTTGGGCCTTGCGTGACGGGCCATTTTTGCAGTTCGTCAATGGAATCCAAAGTGGCGCGCAGCCAGGCATAAGTGGGTGCGCCTGTGCCCAGTTCGGGATGGGCTGCAACTGTTGCAGCATCGCGGTCCCAGCGTTTGCGGTCTGAGGTGAGCGGGTTGTGGGAAAAGTCTTCGCGTTGGATTGGCTTGCGCGAAAAGCCTGGCAAAGGCGTTTTGCCAAGCCCGAAGATGGTGGCTGCATTGGCCATGCCGCGTGCGATTGGCGTGGGCCATGAACCGAAATTTACTCCCAGCAAAGGTGCGGTGATGACGGCGCGTTCCAACCATTTTTTGCCGCGCAGGGCGCGTAACAACATGTGGCCGCCAGTGGAATGGGCCAAGCCATAAAACGGCTTGGGGCATTGAGCCACCAGAATGCGGGTGTAGATGGTGTCGATGTCCACATCATAGTCAGAGAATTTAGAGATGTGGCCGTGATTGAGTTTGCCCAGCAAGCGTTGCGATCCGCCTTGGCCGCGCCAATCAAACGTGGCCACGGCAAAGCCGCGGCGCAACAAATCACTCATAGTTTCAAAATAGCGTTCAAGGAATTCAGCCCTGCCGCCCAAAATTAAAACGGTGCCTTTTGGCTTTGGCGGCACGGCATAGGCGGCACGCAGGCGCACACCGTCTGGCGTCAGAACTTCCACGCATTGCATGTTTTCTGGCAATTTATTGCCGGGTAGGGGATAGAGTTGCATAACACGGCTCTAGCCCCGCCTTGCGGGAGAGACAAGCCGTTTGGTTTATTAGATCTCCTGCCCAGCGACTTTGCTTTTCACCACAGTCTGGCCCAGCGGTTGGGCCTTGTCTGTCAGTTCTTTGGAAGCGGGCAGTTTTTTGACGGCGATCAGTTCACCGGTCTTGGGATTCACATCCACCTCAAATGGCTGGCCGCTGCGCTCAGCATTATAAGCCAAGGTGCCTGCTTCACAGGTTTTGCTGGTGACTTTGTCAAAGCCCAGGCCCGAAACAATGCTGGCACCTTTTTCGCAGGTGACAGGGCCTGTGGCCTTGCTGGATGGGGCGGTGGCTGTTTGTTTTTCGACCGGAGGCGCAGAAGTTGGCGCAGTGACTGGTGCGGATGTTGCCACTGGCGGCAATGGCTTGGCCAACGGCACCACTGACTTTGCTTTGGCGATCTTTTTGATCTTGGGCTTGGGCTTCACATAGGCAGGTGGCGCATAAGGCGTAGGCTCTGGCTGTGCATAATAGGTGCGCGGCGGAGCATAAGTTGGAGCGGCATAAGGGGGAGGATCAAGCTCCACGCCGGGGCCATAGCGGCGCTGCATCTCGCGGCGATAGAGTTGATACTCGCGCTCATTGAAGCGTTGATCTGGTGCACCATAGAGGCCCTGGTCGTCTGGATTGCCATAAGCATCTTGATAGGGTGGGGGAGCTGGCTCATCGGGGTTGACTGATTCCCACCAGAACAGGCGGCGCGCTTCGGCCGGTTGGGCAAAAGCAATCAGCGGCAAAATTGCGAGTGGGATCAGTTTCTTGAGCATGGCACGTTTCCTCATTGGCACTCAATGCCACTCAATCCGTGCGGAATAAGGGCATGATTGCGGCAAAAAACGGAGAGGCTGGCCTCTCCGTTTCAGCGTTGGGTAAATTAGAAAGCTTGAGTGACACGAACAATGCGGCCGCTGGCGCTGACATTCACGTCAAACAAAGTGCCGCGCTTCCATGCCTCATAAGTGTAAACTGGGCCTACGCAATTGACGGGGCGCACGCCATTGAAACCCGCATAGTGCACAATGTTGGCGCCTGCACCACAGCCAATGCCATAGTTGACCACAGGGGCCGGATAAAAATCGCGGCGGAAGCCATCATGGCGGTGCCAGAAGCGGTCACCACCATGATCAAAACCATGATCAAAACCGGGGCCGAAATCATTGAAGCCAATGGAAAAGCCAACATATGGATCGGCCTTGGCGGCGGTGGCGGTGGCCAATGCGGCGGTGGCGGCAATGGCGGCGGTGGCAATCAACAACTTGGTGTTCATAGCGGGCTCCTGAATTTCTCTAGCCAGTGCGTCCCACCGGCTTTCATGTGTCTGCTTATAGTGTGGCGAAGCTGAACGGCCCCGGAGGGCCTCGTTCATGTGACGTTCATTTTGATGGAATTCTGAAGGCTTGAAATCTTGCCAAGCCATCCCATCTCTCGGGGGCAGGTGCCTTTGGGCCTGCGTTGTCAAATTGCTTAAGGAGAATATGACATGTTTGATTTTACCCCCCTCTATCGTAGCTCGGTTGGTTTTGACCGTCTGTTCCAGCTTTTGGATGAAGCGGCCACCACGGAAACCCAAGCCTATCCGCCCTATAACATTGAGCGTTTGGGCGAGAATGAATATCGCATCACCATGGCCGTTGCCGGCTTTGGCCCAGCCGATGTGGCCATCGAAGCCAAAGGCAATGTGCTGACGGTTTCTGGCAAGAAGGGCGAGAAGCCTGCGGTTGGCGAAATGCTTCACCAGGGCATTGCCGCGCGTGGATTTGAGCGCCGCTTCCAACTGGCGGATCATGTGGAAGTGAAGGGTGCCGACATGGACAATGGCCTGCTGCACATTGCGCTGGAGCGCCGTGTGCCAGAAGCTTTGAAGCCCCGCCAAATTCCGATTGGCAATGCGGCCAAATTGCAGGCGATTGGTAACAAAGCCGCCTGATTTTAAATGAGGTTAAGCAGCCGAGGGTGCGCCTTCGGCTGCTATTTTCTGTAGTGCCTTCTTTTCAATGCCGCCCACCAAATACCAAGCGGCAACCATGGCGGCCATGCCGAAGATGGAGCTGCCGATTGCGGTGGCCACCATGATACCTTCGGGGCCTGCCAGTTGCGCGCCCACGATGGCAAAGGGAATGGTGCCCAGTGTGGCGCGTCCCCAGTTGGCCCAAGTGGAATAAATTGGTTTGCCTAAATTATTGAAGGCGGCATTGGCCACAAACAGGCCGCCGGTGAACGCCCAGGTGACGGCAATCCATGTGGTAAAAAACACCACCAGTTCTGCGGCACGGCCCGTGACGTGGAAAGCAGCGATCAATTGATTACGTAACAAATATAGAAATATCGACATGAAAGCCGAATAGAGCACGGCAAAACCCAGGCCATCACGCAGGGCGAGCTTCACACGCGCAAAATTCTTTGCGCCGAAATTCTGGCCGATGATAGGCCCCACTGCACCAGAGAGCGAGAAGATCATGCCAAAGGCCACCGGCACCACCCGGTTGACCACGGTGCCTGCGGCGACTATGGCGTCGCCATAAGGGGCCATGGCATAGTTCATGTAAGCCGCAGCAAACGGCGTGGCGAGCTGGGCAATGATGGCGGGCCAAGCGATAGCCCAAATGGCGGCAATGTCGCGGCGCATATCGGCCAAACTGGGCATGACCAAAAACTGGTGATTGCGGATCAGGCTGAGCAGGCCCTGGCCAAAGGCGAACACATAGGCAATGCCGTTGGCAGCGGCTGTGCCTTGAATGCCCCAGCCGAATTTGAAAATGAAAATCGGGTCAAGGATCAGCGTAATGATGGCCGCTGTCATGGTGTTATACATGGCGCGGCGAAAATCTCCCATGCCTCGCAGAATGAACGATGTGCTGATGGTGCCCGCCAATGCGACAAAGGCGGGAGAGAGAGTCCAGACAAAAAGCTTGGCCTGATGGGCGGCTTCTCCGGTTGCGCCGAGTGCACCGAGAATTTCGCTGGCGAAAAAGTCAATTAACACAGCGAATACTGCCGCTATGAGCAGCGAAAACACCAGGCCAGTTGAAGCATATTGTTTGGCGCGGCCGATTTGACCCGCACCTACACTGCGGGCCACAAGAGCTGCCGCACCAATGCCTGCGCCAATCGCCAAGGAGAGATTGGCAAAGGCCAGCGATCCTGCAAAGCCGATACCAGCGGTGATGGAACTGTTTTCGAGCAGACTAAGGAAATAGAGATCGGCCAGATCAACCAAAAAAAGAGTCATCAAACCCAATGCGCCGGTGAGTGTCATCACCACGACGTGTTTGAAAATAGAACCTTGCAAGAAGGGCGCTTGGGGGGTTGTCATAGTTCGAATCCTTGGGCCTTGGCTTCGGCTATCAGGCCATCAAAGCCGGTGTAGTGGTGGGCACGCAGGCCGGCAAGACGCGCGCCTTCGACATTGGATTTCTTGTCGTCAATAAACCAGCAGGCGTCTGGCTTTTCGCCGATGGTTTCCAGCAGCTTTGTATAGCTTTTAGGGTCAGGCTTTTTGGTGCCGAACTCATAGGAGCAATAGCGTTGCTTGAAAATCTTTGCTGCTTCAGGGAATAGCTTGTCGAGATGGTTTTTCACCACTGGGCCGTTGTTGGTGTAAATCGCCAAGGCAGCTTGCTGGCCAAGCTTGGAAGCAAGATCGAGCACATCCTCATTCGGCTGCATGGCAATGCTGCGCGCTTCTATCCACTCATCAAGGGTGATGGCGCGGCCCAATCTGGTGCCGAATTCCGCAAGGTAATGTTCGATCTCAGCGTATCCGCCTTGATCCGCCAAATCTTCAAAACCAGAATCCCACACGGCGGCGCGCACGTCACGCGCGGTTACGTCCGCTAGCCGCGCTAGCGCGCGCAGCCGGCGGCCAAGATCATAGTGGCAAAGCACATCATCCATATCAAAGATGACGAGGGAAGGGCGGGTCACTTTCACCACCGCGACGTAATCACCGTCACTCCGGCGAAGGCGGGGATCCAGCTTTTTTTCATGATTGTGTGGCGAAGGAGCTGGGCCCCTGCCTTCGCAGGGGTGACGGCAATAAGGGCAGGAGTTGCGGGCATTTGCGTTTTCACGCCTGGGTTCCACCCACGGTGAGGTTGTTGATGCGCAATGTGGGTTGGCCCACGCCCACAGGCACACCTTGGCCCGCTTTGCCACAGGTGCCGATGCCGGGGTCAAGCGCCATGTCGTTGCCCACCATGGCAATGCGCTTCAGCGCTTCAGCGCCAGAGCCCACCAGAATGGCACCCTTGACGGGTTTGCCGATTTTGCCATCTTCAATCAGATAGGCTTCAGTGCAAGTGAACACGAAATTGCCTGAGGTGATGTCAACTTGGCCGCCCCCGAAGGATTTCGCATAGAGGCCTTTTTTGATCGAGGCGCGAATGTCATCAGGATGGTGTTTGCCGTTGAGCATGTAGGTGTTGGTCATGCGCGGCAGTGGCACATGGGCGTAAGATTGCCTGCGGCCATTGCCAGTTGGCTTCACACCCATCAGGCGGGCGTTCAAGCGGTCTTGCATGAAGCCCACAAGCTTGCCGTTCTCAATCAGCGTGGTGCAGTTGGGGGCGGTGCCTTCATCATCAATGGAGAGGGAGCCCCGCCGATCAGGGATCGTGCCATCGTCCACCACCGTCACCTCATCTGAGGCAATGCGTTGGCCCATGAGGCCCGCAAAGGCCGATGTGCCCTTGCGGTTGAAATCACCTTCAAGGCCGTGGCCAATGGCTTCATGCAAAAGAATGCCGGGCCAGCCGGGGCCGAGCAGCACATCCATTTCGCCAGCGGGGGCGGCCTCTGCTTCAAGGCCGACCAACGCTTGGCGCACAGATTCACGCGCTGCGTTTTTCCAAAGGTCTTGGGTGAGATATGAAAGTGGATCAGCGCGGCCACCAAAGCCGTGGCTGCCCTGGCCGCTGGTGCGGTTATCTTCCGTGGTGACCGACACACCAAAGCGGGTGAGGGGGCGCACGTCGTGATAATAGCTGCCATCGGCGCGGAGGATTGAAATCTTCTGCCAGCTTGAGCCGATGGAAACTGAAACCTGTTTCACGCGCGGATCAAGGCTGCGGGTGAAAGCATTCACTTCTTCGAGCAGATTGATCTTGGCGGCAAAGCCCATGGCGTCAACCGGATTGTTGATGCCGTAAAGCCGCGTTTTGGTGGCTGTTGGCGAAACATCAATATTGGCGGCTTTGTTTCCGCCCAGAATGGAGGTGCAAGTTTCAGCGGCACGTCTCAGAGCGTCTGGGGTCAACAGCGATGAATGGGCATAGGCCGCCGTTTCCCCTGTCACAGCGCGAAGACCAAAGCCTTCACCTTCATCAAAGCCAGCAGAGCGCAAGCGGCCATCATCAAAGACCAGCGATTCCGATTGGCTGCGCTCTATATAGAGCTCGCCATCATCTGCATTTTTGAGGGTTTCAGCAACCAGCTTCAGCGCGGCAGCACCGCCCAAGGCTTCTAGGCCATCATCTTTTGGAAAGGTCATTTGTGATCCATATAAGCAAAAAGGCCCGCCGATTAAAGGGCGGGCCAGTTAAGTCTGAAATTAAATTCTTGCGATCACTTCGCGATCACTTTGTCCAAAGCAGCGAGCCCTTCGGCAAAGCCCTGCATCGGGAACTTCATCGGGAAGCTGTGGCCGGGGCGATCATAGATATAAAAAGTGGCCTGCCTGCCTTTGGCAAATTTCTTTAGTGTGTCTTCCTGGGCCTCGCCCTGGGCTTGGCAGGCGCGCGGCGCACAACGCTCAAACGGCATTTTGCCGGGCAGCGATGTGCCATCAATTTCCATGCCAACGCCTGGCGTCAACCAAACGCCGATGGGGGCCAGCACTTCCATGATGGTGTGCATTTTGCCGTCTGCGCTTTTGGCACGGCGCACGATCAAAGTGGCGGCTGCTGATTGATCTGCTTCGCTCTTCAAGTTGCGCAACATGCCGCAGGCCTTGACGGGTGGCTGGCCTGCTTGGGTTGGCACATCCGAGCATTGCACGGCCCAGCCGTTAAATGTGGCGATGGTTTCAACCTGGGGCTCAGCCGGAGCGGCACCAGCGGGCGCACCTGCACGCGGGCCAAGGCCCGGAGGTGGCGGCGGGGTTTGGCCCGATGGCTGTTGTTTGGTGGTATCGGTTTTGTCTTGTGCCATTGCTGGAGAAGAAATGGCGACACCAGAAATGGCGGTGATCAAAACAGTTGTGCACAATAAGCCAGAGAGGGGGCGGAAATTCACGGCAAAAATCCCTTGATAAAATTCAATCCGAGCGCGGCTTAGCTTCTGGGGCTTGGAAAGACAACCCCTTGGGCTTTGGCGCTCAGGCGCATTGAGCTGGGGAATGCGGCCAAATTCCGACCTTCGGACGCGCTGTTTTCCCAATGACGTTTTGCCGCGCCCTGTTCAGTTGCGGCCCGATTTGATATGTGGTTCACCAGCCTTGGCGATTTGCGCCTTTGTGAGCTTAGGATTTAGACGCGATGACATCACTTAAGATACGGATTTTGGCTGGAATTTCGGCATTGACGGCATTGCCGGGCTTGGCACGCGCAGAGCTTGGTCATGCCACCAACTGGCAGTTGGGCATGCAGGAATCAGCTTCTCCGGTACAAGATTTCGTTGCGATCTTCCATAATTGGATGCTGGTTCTGATCATCGCGATCACCCTTTTCGTGCTGGCCTTGCTGATCTATGTGATGGTGCGGTTCAACGAAAAAGCCAATCCGGTGCCATCCAAAACCACCCACAACTCACTCATTGAAGTGGTGTGGACTTTGGTTCCAGTTTTGATTCTGGCCGCTGTTGCTATTCCGTCTTTCAAGCTTTTGTTTTATCAGCGCGTCATCCCACAAGCTGACATGACGGTGAAAGTGATCGGCAACCCGAGCTGGAACTGGACTTATGAATATCCTGACCTTGGTGTGAATGCTGACAAGACCGCCAAGGTTTCGTTCACTTCTTATTTGCTGCCTGAAGATAAAGCCAAGGCCGCCAATGTTCCTTATCTCTTGGCCACTGATGTTCCCGTGGTTGTGCCCGTCAACAAGACGGTGAAGCTGATTGTGACGTCTGATCCAGACGGTATCATCCATTCCTGGGCCATGCCGGCCTTTGGCATGCAAATCAACGCCATTCCTGGCCGCCTGAACGAAGATTGGTTCAAGGCCAACAAGGAAGGCGTGTTTTACGGCCAATGCGAAGAGCTGTGCGGCAAAGACCATGCTTACATGCCCATCGAAGTTTGGGCCGTTTCCGACGAGAAATATAAAGCTTGGGCTGATCTTGAACTCAAGCAACCAAAACCAGATGAGCTGAACGCCCTTCTGAAATCCATTCGCCCGACGCCTGCAAAAGTCGCGTCCAACTAAGAATTATAGAGGCTCAATCCATGGCACATGCAGTTGATTCACATGACGACCACCACGCTGACCCATCGGGTTGGCGCCGGTATCTGCTTTCCACCAACCACAAGGACATCGGCTCGATGTATCTGTGGTTTGCAATTTTCGCTGGTGTGGTTGGCGGGCTTCTCTCCATCGTGATGCGCATGGAGCTGCAAAGCCCCGGCGTGCAAGTGTTCAACCAATTGAGCCAAGTGTTTTATGGTGCCAAGCCAGCTGAGGCGCTGGATCAAGGCAAGCATATGTTCAATGCCTTTGTGACGGCGCACGGCCTGATTATGATCTTCTTCATGGTTATGCCTGCAATGATTGGTGGTTTTGGCAATTGGTTTGTGCCGTTGATGATTGGCGCGCCAGACATGGCCTTCCCGCGCATGAATAACATTTCGTTCTGGCTTCTGGTTCCGGCTTTCTTGCTGCTGTCGATGTCGATGTTTGCTGAATCGGCCCCGGGCATGCACGGTGTTGGTGGCGGCTGGACGCTTTATCCACCGCTCTCTTCCAAGACGGGCCAGCCTGGCCCAGCCATGGATTTTGCCATTCTTTCGATCCACATTGCTGGTGCGTCCTCCATTCTTGGTGCCATCAACTTCATCACCACCATTTTCAACATGCGCGCACCGGGCATGACCTTGCACAAGATGCCACTGTTTGTTTGGTCAGTGCTTGTGACCGTGTTCTTGCTGTTGTTGTCGCTGCCGGTTTTGGCTGGTGCCATCACCATGTTGCTCACCGACCGCAATTTCGGCACGTCATTCTTTGAAGCTTCAAAGGGCGGCGACCCGCTGTTGTTCCAGCATCTGTTCTGGTTCTTCGGCCATCCTGAAGTTTACATTTTGATTTTGCCAGGCTTTGGCATCATCAGCCACATCATCTCAACCTTCTCGAAGAAGCCAATTTTCGGCTATCTCGGCATGGCCTATGCCATGGTGGCGATTGGCGTAGTGGGCTTTGTTGTGTGGGCGCATCACATGTATAACGTGGGCCTGTCTGTTGACACGCAGGCTTACTTCACCGCCGCCACAATGATCATTGCGGTGCCAACCGGCATCAAGATCTTCTCATGGATTGCCACAATGTGGGGCGGCTCGATCAGCTTTAAAGCGCCAATGGTTTGGGCCATTGGATTCATCTTCCTGTTCACCGTTGGTGGTGTGACCGGTGTGGTATTGGCCAACGCTGGCCTCGACCGCGATTTGCATGGCACCTATTATGTGGTGGCACATTTCCACTATGTGCTTTCACTCGGCGCGGTGTTTGCGATTTTTGCGGGCTGGTATTTCTGGTTCCCCAAAATCACTGGCTATATGTATAGCGACCGCATTGCCAAGTTGCACTTCTGGGTCACCTTTATTGGGGTGAACCTGGTATTCTTCCCGCAGCATTTCCTTGGTCTTGCCGGCATGCCACGCCGCTACATCGATTATCCTGCTGAGTTTGCGGGTTGGAACCAAGTGTCATCCTATGGTTCTTATCTCTCTGGCTTTGGCGTGTTGATTTTCCTTTACGGCATGTTCTCGGCCTATGCCAAGAAAGTGCCAGCTCCAGCCAACCCATGGGGTGATGGTGCAACGACTTTGGAATGGACTTTGCCATCGCCACCGCCATTCCATCAGTTCAATGAACTGCCAGTGATCAAGTAAAGGTCAATGAACGTCGACCAACCATATACTGCCGCGCTTGAACCCGTCACTACTGGTGGGGGTTCAGCGCGGGATTATTTTGAACTGCTGAAGCCGCGTGTGATGTCACTGGTGATTTTCACCGCCGTGGTGGGGCTGTTTGCAGCGCCTGGCCACATTCATCCTTGGCTTGGATTTGTGACGATCCTTTGTATCGCTGTTGGGGCGGGTGCTTCTGGCGCGCTCAACATGTGGTATGATGCAGATATTGACGCCGTGATGAAGCGCACACAGAAACGCCCTGTGCCATCAGGGGCGATTGCGCCGGGTGAGGCGCTGGGTTTTGGTTTGGCTTTATCGTTTGTCTCTGTTGCCATGCTGGCCCTGAACATCAGTTTGGCAGCGGGCGCTTTGCTTGCCTTCACCATTTTCTTTTATGCGGTGATTTACACCATGGGCCTCAAACGCCGCACGCCACAGAACATTGTAATCGGCGGTGCGGCTGGTGCTTTCCCGCCGATGATTTCGTGGATGGCCGTTACAGGCCGTGCTGATCTTGGTGCCATTGCGCTGTTCCTGTTGATCTTTGTATGGACACCGCCGCATTTCTGGGCGCTGGCACTTTTCCGCGAAGGGGATTACGCCAAGGCCGGCATTCCGATGTTGCCTAACGTTTCTGGCCGCGCTGAAACCCGCAAACAGATTTTGATTTACACGCTGCTCTGCGCTCCGGTTGCAGCACTTCCCGTGCTGTGTGGGGTGAGTGGATTGCTTTACGCTGGCGGCGCAACTTTGTTGACCGCAATGTTTATCTACCGCGCCTTGGTGCTCTATTTTGCTGCTGACGCTGTTGTGGAAGACAAGGCTGCCAAGAAACTGTTTGGCTTTTCCATTATCTGGCTGTTTGCGATATTCGCGCTGATCCTGGTTGAAAAGCTTGTGGGGCTTCATGCCCTGGCTTCGGTGTTCTGATGGCAGACAAGGTTCCCATGAAAGGCTTTTCGCCCGAAGACATGAAGCGCCGCCGCAGCCGCTCTATTGCGACGGCCATTGCGCTTGTGGTTTTCATGGTCATCATTTTCATCACCAGCATTGTTAAAATGGGCGGTGGTCACTGATGCAATCGCCCGCTCAAAAAAGACAGAACCGCCGCGTCGGATTTATCGCCGCGGGTGTTTTTGCTGGCATGGTGGGCATGGCTTATGCGTCGGTTCCGCTCTACCGCGCTTTTTGCAATGCCACCGGTTTTAACGGCACGGCGTTGCGCGCGGCCCAAGCGCCTGCTGTGGCCAGTGACAAATTCATCAACATTCGTTTTGATGCCAATAGCGCTTCTGAACTCGGTTGGGCCTTTGCGCCGAAGCAAACTGTTATGCGCGTTAAAATTGGTGAGCAGAACATCGCGACATTTGAAGCGCGCAACAATGGCGCAATCGAAAATGTTGGCAGTGCGGTTTACAATATCTCGCCACCGACAGCTGGCGCATATTTCAACAAGATCCAATGTTTCTGTTTCACCAGGCAAGTTTTGAAGGCGGGTGAAGCAGCAGAATTTCCGGTGACGTTTTTTGTCGATCCAGACATCCTGAAAGATGCCGACGGAAAACTGATCCCTGAGATCACTTTATCTTACACCTTTTATCCTGCCGATGCGGCTCAGCCGCAAAAGCAGGCTTTCGCAAATTGAGGAGAGAAATAATGGCCGACGCACATGGCAAACATCATGACTACCACCTGGTCAATCCATCATGGTGGCCCTTTGTGGGTGCCATTTCCGCTTTCGTAACGGCGGTTGGTGCGGTGAACTGGATGCATGGTTCACCTTCTTATGTTTTGGCAATCGGCTTTGCCATGGTGCTCTACACCATGTTCATGTGGTGGCGTGATGTGATCATTGAAGCCAATGCTGGCGACCACACACCCGTCGTGTCGCTGCATTTGCGTTACGGCATGTTGTTGTTCATCGCCTCTGAAGTGATGTTCTTTGTGGCCTGGTTCTGGGCGTTCTTTGATGCCTCACTCTTTGCCAATGAAACCAAGCTGGCAGCTCGCGTGTTGGCCACCGGGGGCATGTGGCCACCAAAGGGCACCACAGTATTTGACGCGTTCCATTTGCCATTGCTCAACACCATGATTTTGCTGACCTCCGGCACCACTGTCACCTGGGCGCATCACGCGTTGCTGGGTAATGACCGCAAGGGCCTGATCTGGGGCTTGGCACTCACTATCTTGCTGGGCCTCACCTTCACCGGCGTGCAGGCCTATGAATATGCCCATGCGCTGTTTGCTTTCTCCAGCGCCAATGGCGGCAACATTTATGGTTCCACCTTCTTCATGGCCACGGGTTTCCATGGTTTCCATGTGATCGTCGGCACCATCTTCCTGATTGTTTGTTTGGTTCGCGCGCTCAACGGCGCCTTCACCCCACAGCAGCATTTTGGTTTTGAAGCTGCTGCCTGGTATTGGCATTTCGTGGACGTGGTCTGGCTGTTCCTGTTTGTGTGCATTTACATTTGGGGCAACCACGGCGGCATGATCCCGCTGGAATGAGCGAAAACTATTATCAAGATTTCTCTCCATTCCGCACTGGAATGAGAGGCAAGTGCCCCCGCTGTGCGCGGGGGCGTTTGTTTGATGGCTATCTCACGGTTGCCAAGCAGTGCAGCAGCTGTGGCTTGTCATATGATTTCGCGGACTCTGGCGATGGGGCCACTTGGTTTGTGATGTTGTTTGCCTGCGTGGTGGGCGTTGGCACAATCTTTGGATTGGAAGCGGCCTATAGCCCGCCGATTTATGTACATGTGATTGCTGCGCTGGTTCTCATCATCATTGTGCCGATGTTGCTGCTTCGCCCCATGAAGGGCCTGTTGCTGGCCCAGCAATGGAAAATGAATGCGCGTGAGGGCCGTCAGTGAGAAAAGGCAGTGGCCTTGTTCTTATCTGTACAGTACTTGGCATTGCCTTTCTTTGTGGCCTTGGTGTTTGGCAAGTGAAACGGTTGGCTTGGAAGACGGCGCTGATTTCACAACTCACTGAGCGCATGGCGGCCAAGCCCATTCCTTTGGCAGATGCTTTGGCGCGGTTGAAATCTGGTGATGATGTTGAATATCTGCGAGTGTCTGTGGATGCCGCAGCTGAGCCCCACAAAGTTCTACTGAAGCAGACGGTTTATAGGACCAACGCTGGTTGGGAAGGTGTTGCTGGCTTTCACACGCAGGACGGTACGGCGGTTCTGGTTGACCTCGGTGCTGCTGCCGAACCTGTGACAGAAGTTGCTGGCCCTGCACATTTTGAGGCACTGCTGCGCCGACATGGCCTGGGGCAAGGGCGCTTTGACCCGCAGAATAACGTTGGCGAGAACAAGTGGTTCTGGTGGGATTTAACCGCCATGCAAAAGGCCTTGGGTCTGAACAACAGCCCTGCCGTGGTGTTGCAATTGGTAGGTGCCCATGACGGCAGCGCTTTTGAGCCTGCTGAGCCCAAGGTTGAACTGAACAACAATCATCTCGGCTATGCGATCACATGGTTTGGCTTGGCGGCTGCACTGGCTGGTGTGGCCGGGGTGTTTGTGTTTGGCAAGCGTGAGACTTGAAGTTCGCCGGTGGGGCGAGTACAGCCTGCGCCAAAGCAATGAGCACGTGACTAGGGACCTCATCCGGCCTTCGGCCACCTTCTCCAAAGGAGAAGGGAAGGGATAGCATTTTTCCCTTCTCCTTTGGAGAAGGTGCCCCGAAGGGGCGGATGAGGTCCCTCGGTCAGACATGAGGAACTTGGTTTTGAAATATATTTCCACCCGTGGCCAAGCGCCGAAATTGTCTTTTGAAGGCGCCATGCTTTCTGGCTTGGCGCGCGACGGTGGTCTTTATGTGCCAGAGCGTTTCCCGAAATTCACTAAGGCTGAGATGCGGGCGCTGCGCGGCAAGCCCTACGCCGAAGTGGCATTTGCAGTGTGCTCAAAATACACTGTTGGCTCAATCCCCGCCAAAGATTTGAAGGCGATGATTGCAGCGGCCTATGCCACTTTCGATCACGCTGCAGTGGTGCCCCTCAAGCAACTCGGCGCAAATGATTTTCTGCTCGAACTTTTTCATGGGCCGACGATTGCATTCAAAGACGTGGCCATGCAGCTGCTATCACGCATGATGGATTGGAGCTTGGCCAAACACAAACGCCGCGCGGTGATTGTGGGGGCCACTTCGGGCGACACGGGCGGAGCGGCGGTTGCCGCGTTTGAAAAATCGGCCAATGCCAGTTTGTTCATTCTGCATCCGCATGGCCGTGTGTCTGACGTGCAGCGCCGCCAGATGACGACGGTCACCAGCCCTTCGGTGCATAACATTGCACTGGAAGGCACGTTTGATGATTGCCAGGCCATTGTGAAGGCGCTGTTCAATGACCATGCGTTCCGCGATGGTGTGGGCCTTGCCGGGGTGAACTCAATCAACTGGGGCCGCATCATGGCCCAGATTGTTTATTATTTTTATGCGGGGCTTGCACTGGGTGCGCCAGACCGCGCAGTGAGCTTCTGTGTGCCATCGGCGAATTTCGGCAACATGTTTGCAGGCCTTGTGGCCAAGCGCATGGGACTGCCGGTTGACCAGTTCATCATCGCCACCAACAGCAATGATATTCTTGACCGCGCCATCAAGACCGGGCGCTATGAAGTGACCGGGGTGCACCCCACTTCAAGCCCTTCCATGGACATTCAAGTTTCCAGCAATTTCGAACGTCTGGTCTATCTGGCCAATAATCGTGACCCTGCCACCGTACGCGCCGCCATGGGCAGCCTGGCGCAATCGCAGGAATACACTCTAAAATCAGCCGCCATAAAGGCCATTCGCGCCGAGTTCACTTCTGGTGCTGCATCCGAGGCGGAAACTGCTGCCACCATCGCGCGGGTTTTACGCGAAACGGGTGAGTTGGTGGATACGCATACGGCCGTTGGGCTGCATGTGGCATCGCAACAAAAATTGAAGTCGCCACTCATTACCTTGGCCACTGCTCATGCCGCTAAGTTCCCTGACGCGGTGAAGGCAGCAAGTGGCATCTTGCCTCGTTTACCAACACGATTGGAACACTTGCTGTCTGCGCCAGAAAGTTTCAAAGTATTGCCTAACAGCGCCCAAGCGGTGAAGGAGTTTATCCTTTCGCATGAGAAGCGCTGAAGGACACGCCTTTGCCAGTTGAAATTACCAAGTTATCCAATGGTCTAACCGTCATCACCCAGATGATGACGCATCTTGAATCCGTGGCGCTTGGCATTTGGGTGAAGGCGGGTGCGCGCGATGAAATGCAAAATGAAAATGGCGTGGCGCATTTTTTGGAACACATGGCGTTCAAAGGCACCAAGCGGCGCAGCGCACAGGGCATAGCCGAAGAGATTGAAAGTGCGGGCGGTGAGATCAATGCGGCCACGGGCATGGAAACCACCACCTATTATGCGCGCACGCTGCGCAACGATTGGCCTTTGGCCATGGATATTCTGGCAGATATTTTTACCTCATCAACTTTAGAAGATGATGAGTTGGAGCGCGAACGCGAAGTGATTTTGCAAGAAATTGCCGCCTCCAAAGATACGCCTGATGATCTGGTTTTTGAGCTGGCGCAGACGGCTTCTTATGGCGCGCATGCTTTGGGCCGCAGCATTCTGGGCACTGAGCAATTGGTGAAGGAAATGACGCGGGCCCAGATGTTGGCCTGGCGCGACCGCAATTATTGGGCCTCACGCATGGTGGTGTGCGGCGTGGGCCAAGTTGACCATGCGGCCTTTGTTGCTGAAGCCAAGAAGCATTTCGACCATTTGCCACAAGGCCACTTGCCACAGCGCCAGCCCCCACAATTTGTGGCCACGTCTCAGACAGAGCAGAAGCCGCTGGACCAGACGCATCTTGTTGTCTCATTTCCAGCACCCAACTACCGGGACAGCCGTGTTTACCAATTGCAGGTTTTGGCCAGCATTCTGGGTGGCGGCATGTCTTCACGCCTGTTTCAAGAAGTGCGTGAAAAGCGCGGGCTTTGCTATAGCGTCTTTGCCTTTGGCACGACCTATGAAGATACTGGGCAGCTTGGCATTTATGCAGCAGCCTCGCCAGATAATACCCCGGAACTGGTGACGGTGACGGCGCAAGTGATGCATTCGCTGATGGATGAGATCACGCCCAAGGAAATTGCACGCGCCAAGGCGCAGTTGAAAACTTCGATCGTGATGAACCTTGAGAGTGCGTCGTCACGCGCCGACCAAATTGCGCGCCAGTATATGGCATTTGGCGAAGTGCCGGAAATTCAAAGCCTGATTGACAAGATCGAAGCTGTGACTGCGGATGAGGTGAAAGCATTGGCAGCTGATATCTTTGGCACATCTGCACCTGCTGTCAGCGCGGTTGGCCAGCTTTCATCTCTTGAAAGCCATGACGCCTTGGCCGCACGCTTTTCCAAGAAGAAAGTCTGATGTCGCTGTTCCGCTTGGCCTTTGGTGCGGGCGATGAAGTGATCCATGGCAAGAAAACCTTGCTGCGCCATCCGCGCATGACTGACTTTGAGGAATGGAAGGCACTGCGCCAGAAAAGCCGCAGTTTCATTGAGGAATGGGAGCCCGTTTGGTCTGAGGACGAGTTTTCTCGCCGCGCCTATCGGCAGCGCATCAGCGTCTACAATGAACGCGCCATCAATGATGATGGGCACAGTTTTTATATCTTTGACAAGGTGAGTGGCGCTTTGGTTGGCGGGCTTACGCTGAGCCACATTCGGCGCGGCGTTTCTCAATCAGCCTCGCTGGGCTATTGGATGGGCGCGCCCTATGCCGGGCAAGGTTACATGAAAGATGCCGTCACCTCCTTGGCTGAGGCCGCGCGAATCCGCTTTGGCTTGCACCGCTTAGAAGCAGCTTGCATTCCCCGCAATGAACGATCGCGACATCTGTTGCTGGCTTGCGGGTTTCAGCCTGAAGGTTACGCCAAGGCCTATGTCAAAATTGCTGGCCTGTGGGAAGATCATCTTCTGTTTGGCCTTGTGATTGGGGCGCGCTAATGTGCGCGCCCAATCGCCATAAGGGCGTTGCAAGGCTAAATTGCGCAGCATGATTCGTTTATGGTTATTGCCGATGGCATTTCTGGCGGCGCTGTTGCTTGCCATGATGGACATGCCTGCCTTTGCGGCAGATGGTTCTGTCACGGTTGATGCACGCACCAATGCCTTGTCACTCGCGGCACAGCGCAATCCCATTGTTTCGGATAAAACCGAAATCAGCGTGCTTGGCCCACAGGAAAAAGACAAGACGGTACTGAAGGCCCAAGGGCAGGGGCCACGCTTTTATTGGTCTCTGTTCTCGTTGCAGAATGCCGAGGCTGGCCCGCTTGATCTTGTGCTTGCCATAGAGCCGCAGCGGTTTCCGGGCTCTGGGATTTTGACGGTGGCTGATCCGGGCCCGCAGGCTTTGAGCGCAACATTGACGCGCGATGGCAGCAAGGCGAAAATTCAGGTGATGGATGGTGTACAGGTCATCACGCTGCATTTTGCCGCCAAAGACGTGGTGAATATCGCGATTGAAAGCGTGGGGCCGCAACTCTCCGTGAATTTGTGGCGGCCGGATTCATTTCAGAGCAGCCACCTTGGCTTGGCTTATTACAAGGGATTGGTTGAAGGGCTTATCCTTCTGATGATCGTTGGGCTGTTGGCGCTTTTTTCCACGCGTCCCAGCCGGGCCACAGTGGCTGGCCTTGCCTTTGCCTTCGCCATGGCGCTGTTTGTGGAAGGTGACATTGGGGTTCTTTCAGCGCGCATTGGCTTTGATGCTGGGCCCGGATTTTTGTTTCAGCCATTGGCAGAAAGCTGCCTCGTTGCTGCCACCAGCTTTTGCTTGGCAGCTTTTGTGGTGCCTTTGGGCAAACGTTTTGAGCAAGCCTTGTGGACAGTTGCCGTGCCGTTTCTGGCTTTGGCCAATGCCGCATTTGCATTGGCTGAACCCGCGCAGGCATCAACCTTGGCACGAATTGCATTGGCAGTGGTGGGCCTTGCAGGGTTAGCACTTGGCTTTATTGCGCGGCCCAGTGATGAGCCTGCCAAGGGCCAATCACGCCTGTTCTGGGTTGCGCTGTTGTGCTGGCTGATTGTTGCTGTCATCGTTGCATTGCAACCAGATCCAAAGCAGACTTTGGGCGCGCAGTTTGCCGCCATCTCGGCGCTGATGCTTTTGGTTTTGTGCGTGGTGTTGTTGCGCATTGGTGCGGCACAAGGGCTTTCGGCGCGGCCCTTTATAAATGATGCAACCATGCGCAGCCTGGCGCTTTCTTCCGGCCGCCACGTGATGTGGAATTGGCAACCGGCCAACCATCATCTGGAAGTCGGCAAAGAGCTGGGCCGCATGTTGGATCTACCTGAAGAGGCATTGAACTTTAACGGTGGAGACGGTTTCAAGGAGATCATTCATCCGTTGGATCTGCCCGCTTATTTGCAACTGGCCGAACGCCAGGACCTGCAACCGGGCGAGCGGGTGAGCATGGAATTGCGGTTGCGCCAGAGTGACAATAACTATCGTTGGTTTGAGCTTCAGGCCCGCGCCGTTGCCAATGCCACAGGCGTTGTTGACTATTGCATCGGCACGTTGACGGATATTGGCCGCCTCAAGGAGGTGGAAGAGCGCCTCGTCACGGACTCATTGCAGGACCAATTGACAGGGCTTGCCACCAAGGCCTTGCTGTTGGACCGGCTTGAGCGTGGTTTGGCCAACCCGCGCGGTTTGCCGCTGCGTGTGTTGGTGATTGATCTTGATCGGTTCAAATTGATCAACGAGGGCTTGGGCCATGAAGCTGGCGACCGGATTTTGAAAGCCATTGGCGACAGGTTGCAAGGCCTGGCGCAAGCGGGCGACACCTTGGCGCGCCTTGCGGGTGGACAATTTGCTTTGATGGCGCAAGAGAACAAGGCGCGGGGTGATTTTACTGACCTCACCGCTGAAATTGAAAAAGCGGTAGCAATGCCGATTGAACATGGCGGACAAGAAATTGTAGTGAGCGCCAGTGTTGGCATTTCACCCGCTGGCAAGGGCGAAGTGAAGCCACAAGAGCTGCTCGACAAGGCGCAAATGGCGATGTTGGAAGCGCGGGCCGATGGTGGTGCGCGCGCTGTCAGTTATCACGCGGAAATGCGCGACGACCGCGCCCGATTGCTGAACCTTGAAGTTGATCTGCGCCGCGCCATTGCGCAGAATGAAATCACCATTTTTTATCAGCCGATTGTTTTTCTGGGCACTCTTGAAGTTGCAGGTTTTGAAGCTTTGGCGCGGTGGCGGCACCCAGAATTGGGCATGTTGGATCCCGGTGAATTTATTGAAATTGCCGAAGCTGCTGGCATGATGCGCGAAATTGGCTTGCAGATGTTGCAAGGTGCGGCGCGGCAGTTGGGCATTTGGCAGCGGATGCACCGGCCTGGGCCAGGCTTTTTTGTTTCGGTCAATGTTTCTGCCTCACAGATTGCGAACCCTGAATTTCCGGCGCAGGTGCAGCAGGTTCTTCAGCGCGAAAATGTTGAGTCTGGCAGTTTGAAATTGGAAATCACCGAAACTGTTTTGATGCGCCAGCCAGAGCGCAGTGCGGCCCTGTTGAGACAGCTTCGCGCCCTTGGGCTGGGGCTTGCCTGCGATGACTTTGGCACGGGTTATTCCAGCCTGTCATCCTTGCGCGATTATCCATTTGATACTTTGAAGATGGATCGCTCATTCATCGATCTGGAACAATTTGACGAACGCAACGCGCGGATCATTTATTCGATCACCTCTCTGGCAGCAGGGCTGAACATGTCTGTGGTGGCCGAAGGCATTGAGACGCAGGAGCAGATTGACCGGCTCGCGGAACTCGGCGTTGGTTATGGTCAAGGTTATTTCATCGGCAGGCCCGAAGCGGCTGAGGCCGCTGACGTGAGATTGCGCGGCCTTCGTGTGGTGGCAGAATTGCCCAGTGCTTCTGTGCCGCCGCCCAGCCTTTATGAGCCATTGGTGGAAGCGCCGCCGCGCAAAAGTTGGGTGGGGCCGACGATTGCTTCAGCGGTTCCCGCTGATGCCGAGCATGAGCTTGTGGCTTTGCCTTCCATCTTTGCATTGACGCCGCCAAGCCCACAAAATGTGTCGCGCAAGTCCAAGAAAAAAGTGCCTGAGCGGGCCAAGAAGAAAGCCAAAAGGCGGCGTTAGCGCGCGGATGATTTGCTTTTGAACGGCTCCATGCCACGGCGTGCCAGTTCATCGGCCAGTTCATTTTCGCTGTGGCCAGCGTGGCCTTTTACCCAATGCCAGGAAATTTCATGGCGCTTGATGGCTTCACCCAAGCCTTGCCAGAGTTCAACATTTTTGACGGGCTTTTTATCCGCGGTTTTCCAACCATTGCGCTGCCAGCCGTGAATCCATTTGGTGATGCCGTCTTTGACATATTGGCTGTCCACATGCATCTCAACCTTGCAAGGGCGCTTCAAGGCATTGAGTGCTTCGATGGCGGCTTTCAGTTCCATGCGGTTGTTGGTGGTTTGGGCTTCGCCGCCAAAGAGTTCCTTGCGCGTGCCGTTATAATCGAGAATCGCACCCCAGCCGCCGGGGCCGGGGTTTCCCGAACAGGCTCCATCTGTGTGGATGACAACGGCAGCGGTGCTCATGTCGCAGGCAGGCCTTGCGGGCGCAATTCACGCGGCAATTTGAAAGAGACATTTTCTTCGCGCAGCGTGATCTTTTCCACCGTCACGTCATAATGGGCGCGAAAGGCATCAATGATTTCATCAACCAGAACTTCTGGTGCTGAAGCACCGGCACTTAAACCCAAAGTTCTGATGCCTTCAAGTGCTGCCCAATCAATGTCGGTTGCGCGCTGAACCAGGAAGGATTTGGCGCAGCCGTTTTTCTCGCCCACCTCAACAAGCCGTTTTGAATTGGAGGAATTTGGAGCACCCACCACCAGCAGTGCATCAATGCGTGGGGCGATGGATTTCACGGCCTCTTGGCGGTTGGTTGTTGCATAGCAAATGTCTTCGCGCGTTGGGCCTTTGATGGCAGGAAAACGGCGCTGCAAAACGGCGATCACTTCGCTGGTGTCATCCACCGACAAAGTGGTTTGGGTAACGAAGGCCAGTTTGTTGGCATCGGCCGTTTGCAAAGCTTCGGCATCAGCTGCGGTTTCAATCAGGGTGATGGCACCAGTCGGAAGCTGGCCCATCGTGCCAATCACCTCCGGGTGGTTCTTATGGCCGATGAGAATGATATGCAGGCCGTGTTCATAGTGGCGTTGGGCCTCCATGTGAACTTTGGTCACCAGGGGGCAGGTGGCATCAATCTGAAACAGGGCACGGCGCTGGGCCTCGGCTGGCACGGCTTTGGGGACGCCGTGGGCTGAGAAGATCACTGGCCTGTCTCCCGCTGGAATTTCTTCCAATTGATCCACGAAGACAGCGCCCTTGGCGCGAAGGTCATCCACCACGAATTTGTTGTGCACGATCTCATGGCGCACATACACGGGCGCTCCGTAAAGGCTCAAGGCGCGCTCCACGATGTCAATGGCGCGCACCACACCGGCGCAGAAGCCGCGTGGGGCCGCAAGTAGGATGGTGAGAGGTGGTTTTGCCATGTAGCCAGCAATGCGAGGGCAAAGTGGCAATGTCAAGAACCCGAAAATCGGCTGTTAACCTCTTGTTAACCTATATTAAAAATTAATGAATTTGCATCAATCCAAAATGTTGTTAAGGCCAAATGAGGGGATCAGCAGGTTTTGGAGTAGGCAATGGGTAAACTATTGAGTGCTGTCGGCTGTGCTGCAGCGCTGATGGGAACACAAGCAGCTTGGGCTGATACCCTGCTTGGTGAGTTACATTTGATTCAAGGCAAAGTGTTGGTTAGCACAGGCAAAGGATTTGGCTTGTCTGGAGCGGCCCAAACGGGAGACCGCATTTTGGTGGGCCAAGGTAGTTCGGCTGTGCTTAGCCTTCCTAACGGTTGTGATGTGCAGCTGCTTGCTGGCCAAATTTATGTGGTGCCGGCCATTTCACCCTGTGCGGTTGCCGCCCAGCCGCCGACGCAAGCGGCCCCACCTCCAACTTCGCCACCTCCACCGCCATTGCCTGCCGTGGCTGCGCCTTCGCTTGAGACTTCAGCACTCATCGCGGGCGGCGTTTTGGGGACTGCTGCACTTGGTGGCGTTGCCTATTTGTTGTTTGTCAGCAGGAATTGAATCATCCTGGCGTCACCGGAAGCCAGCGCATCTCTGGTGCCACATCGTTACGTCATGAGTTGCTTGCGGATTTCTTGCAACTCGGTTTCGCGTTCGGCGCTGGTTGCCGGATAGCTCAACTTCATGTCTTTCAACGTGTCCAAGATGATTTGTGAAATAATCAACCGTGCATTTTCCTTGTCGTCTGCTGGGATGGCGAACCACGGCGCATGATCGGTGCTTGTTGCGGAGAGGCAATCTTCATAAGCCTTCATATATTGATCCCAATATTTGCGCTCTTCGATATCTGCCATGCTGAATTTCCAGTTCTTTTGCGGCTCATCAATGCGGCTCAGAAATCTTTTGCGCTGCTCTTCTTTGGAGAGGTGCAGAAAAAATTTTATGACGCGGGTGCCGTTGCGATCAAGGTGACGTTCGAAATTCTTGATGGAGCGATAGCGATCGTGCCAAATATCCTTTGTGGCGAATGATGATACGGGCACAGATTCACTGGCGAGGATTTCGGGGTGTACTTTCGCAATCAGAACTTCCTCATAGTAAGACCGATTGAAAATGCCTATGCGACCACGCTCTGGCAATTTGACAGCGCTGCGCCACAGAAAATCATGTTGCAATTCCTCTGTGCTGGGATGTTTGAAACTGTAAACTTGGCAGCCTTGTGGGTTGATGCCTGACATCACATGTTTGATTGCGCCATCTTTGCCCGCGGCATCCATGGCTTGAAAGATGATGAGAAGCGCGTGCGCGTTATTTGCGTAGAGACGTTCTTGTTGCTCACGCAGTCCTGACACATGTTCCGCCAGGATTTCTTGATAGTTCTTCTTTGAATCATAAACCGGACGGGTGATGGTGGGCCAATCTTTGAGATCAACTTCGGCATCTTCCTTGACGCGATATTCCTTTGAGCTGATCTTCATTTTTCATTCTCCAGCAATTCCGCTTCTTGAACCTAGCACATTTTTGCGCGTACATTTGGCTGGCGTGGCATTGATTCAAATCAGTGCGAGCCCATTGCAACAATGGTGAAAGGGCTGGGTTGAAGGTGGTTGCCGTGATTGGCGTTTAACCACTAGGATCAGAAGTGGGACAGTCAGGCTGGAGTTGCCGCATTGCGGGAAATGAGATTTGGGCCAAGTGAAAATCGATCTGAACAGGAGATCGAAGTCAAATTCACTTGTGATGGCGCCCTGTTCCCCAAACTTTTGCTATTCCTGAATAGTTTCGAAACTCACGCCGTTGAAACCAAAGTTTTGAAGGCGGTCTATTACGACACGCCCGAGCACCACTTGCGCCAAGCTGGGGCAAGCTTGCGCAAGCGCAGTGATGAAAGCGGCGATAGCATCTGGGGGCTCAAGGTAACGCAGTCTGGTGCGCACTCAAATTTCAGCCGGGCGGAGTATGAATTTCCCGAAACTCAAAGCGCGCCCATCAATGAACAGTTTCATGGGGCTGCGGCACAGCGTTTGGCCACACTTGCTGGAGGGCAAGCACTTGATGCGCAATTCACTGTAAATGTGCGCCGGCAACAAGTTGTCACCACATACCGTAAAGCTGAAATTGAAATTGCCATGGATGCTGGGCGTGTAGAATGTGAGGGCCGCAGTGCCACATTCTTTGAGATTGAGTTGGAATTGAAATCCGGTGATCCACGCGCGCTGTTTGGTTTTGCGCTCAAGCTGGCGCGGCAATATTCACTCACACTCAATTTTAAAACGAAGGCGGAACGTGGCTATCAACTGCTGATCCAACAAAAAGTGAATTGGGTGCCAGCGGCGCCCATTGTTGCAGCAAAGGGCGCTGCTTTTGGGGAAATGTTGACCAGTGCTGCGGCAGGTGCGTTGAAACATTTTGCCGCCAATTGGCCAGCTCTGTTGGAAGAAGAAAACCCTGAGGCGACACACCAACTGCGCGTCGCATTGCGCAGATTTAGAGATTTGACGCGCATTTATCATGATGTCAGCGACATGCCTGATTTCAAAGGCCTGAGGAACAAGGCACGGTCCATCAGCAGGGTTTTGGGAACGGCGCGCAGCCTGGATGTTTTTTTGACGAATTTGAAAAAGTATCAGACCATGCCCAGCATTGACCTGCAGGCAATTGCGGCGTTGCGCGGCGAGGTCGAGCGACGCCGAGCTGACGCCTATAACGATATTTGTGAAGTGATTAGAGACAGTTCAACCTCGCAGTTCATTTTGCAAGCGCAGATCAAGCTTTTGGAATTTGGAAAATTTCGAAGTGACAAAGACGGAATCAAAACAACTAAAGAGTTGCTGGCAAAGCGCCACGTGGCATTGCTGGCCCGGGGGCGCGGCTTTGTAGCGGTATCAGACAAGAAGTTGCATGTGTTGAGGTTGAAGGCCAAGACCATGCGCTGCGCCACGGATATCATCGCCGCAGCGAGCGGAAAACACTCAAGAGCGGCGCGTTTCGGGCATTTTCTGGCGCGCTTGACGAGGGCCCTTGGCACCCATAACGACAATGTTTTCGCTCTAAAATTGCTTGAATCGATCTCCGATGGTGAACCGTCGGTTCAGGCAGGCTGCAAGGTTTTGCGCCGTGCAATCAAACGCCACGATGCGCAGGATTTACGCAAAGCGAGAAAGATTTGGCGCGCTTTTCAAAAGTCACGGCTGCCTTAACGTTGCGGCTGCAAAGTTAGATTAGATCTGGATTTCCGGCGGCGGCGATGCGCCCGTCGATTACTTCAATGATGCGATCACAGCGTTTCGCCAATGCCATGTTGTGTGTGACGATGAGAAAGCTTGTGCCTTGGGTTTTGTTCACCTGGCGCATGAGTTCAAAAACACTGTCTGCCGATTTGGTGTCGAGATTGCCCGTGGGCTCATCAGCCAGCACCAAGGCGGGTCGATTGGCGAGGGAGCGCGCGATGGCCACACGCTGTTGTTGGCCGCCAGACATGTTCATGGCGTTGTTATCCTTCCAACGGGTGAGGCCGACTTGTTCGAGCAATTCTTCGGCGCGCTCGCGCATTGCGGTAGTGGGGAAGCCATGTTGCACCAACATTGGCATCATGACATTTTCTAAGGCAGTGAAAGCCGAAAGCAGATGGTGATATTGAAACACAAACCCAATGCTGGTGCTGCGCAAATGGGTCAACGCTTTGTCATCAAGGGTGCGCGTGTCATGGCCCTCAATAAACAATGCACCGTGGCTGGGCCTATCTAACAAACCAATGATGTTGAGCAAGGTGCTTTTGCCTGAACCCGACGGCCCGATGAGCGCGCAGAATTCGCATTTCTGCATCGCCAATTCAATGTCATGCAGCACCTCTGTTTCAGCTGGCGTTCCTGCGTTGTAGAGCTTGCTGATGCCTTGCAGGTTGAGCACTTGTTCAGCCACGGATTGCCACCACCGGATCAAGCCTTGAGGCCCGCAAGGCCGGAACGGAAGCTGCAAGAACACCACAAATTGTCGCCAACACGGCTGTGATCATGTAAAGATTTGGCGAGATTGAAATGTTGAAGAACGGTGTTCCATCTGGGTTGACAGCCAGGACTGCCCATAGCGCAATGAAGCCGCGGGCCAGCAGTGAGCCCGCGATGGAGCCAATAAATCCGACGATTCCGCCTTGCACCAAAAATACGCGCATCATCTGGCCCTGTGATGCACCCATGGCACGCAAAATGCCGATTTCTTTGGAGCGCTGAACCACCGAGACGACCAGAACACTGGCAATGCCGAGAATGATTGATACGGCAACTGAAGCCCTAATGGCACCGAAGGAAATGTTCTGGGTGCGCATGGCCGAGAAGAACTGTGCGTTGGTTCTGATCCAGCTGTCGGCTTGCACTTTGTTGGTGGCGGCCAAAAGATCGGCCACCTCATTGGCGGTATAGGGGTCTTGCAGGGTGAGGTCGATGGTGGTGACGTTGCCGATCATGCCCAGAATGTTCTGAGCCGTGTTGAGCATGGCAATGACGGTGCGCTGATTGAAGCCCTTGTTGCCGAGATCAAAGATGCCGGCGATGGCCAAAGTTTGCGATGCACCCGTGGAGCCGCGCACAAGAATTTTATCGTTTACCCGCAGGCCGAGATCTTCCGCGAGGTCTTTGCCAATGAGAATGTCTTGGCCGGTGATGCGCGATGTTCCGGCGATAATGTCTGATGGAATGTCGATGAAATGATAATATTGATCCGGTTCCACGCCCGTGAAAGAAACCGAACGCGTGGTGGCGCCGCGCACCAATAGCACTGGGCCAGCGGCCATGGGGGAGACCACCTCCACGCCATCCATTCGGGTGAGATTGGCTTGCAATTTGCGCCATTGATCTACGTTGCCTTGGCGCTGCGTGCGGCTTTGCAAGACGCGCAACACTTTTGCATCAGCACTTTGAAACACTGCATGATTGGTATCTTTGGCGGGTGAAATGACAACTTGCGCCTGAGTGCTGAGCACACGGCTCAAAATATTACCTTGTACACCGTTGAGCAGCGCCGACATGAAAACGATAACGCTGACGCCGACCGCAACACCGATGATGATCAGAAAAGTTTGCACCAATCCTTCTTTGAGAAAGCGCACAGCTGCGATAATTTCAAATGGCAGAAAGCTAACCATTGTTTTCCAATCGCACGCGTTGGCCGTCTGACACGCCGGGGGCTTGCCCGCGCAGGATGGTATCTCCGGCTTTTACGCCATCAATGATTTCCACGGCATCATCACCAATAGTGCCTAACTTCACTTGGCGGCGTTGGGCTCTGCCATTTTCAACGGCCAAGACCCAGGGCTTTGATCCTGAGAGATAATGCACATCGGCATTGGCGATGACATTCACATCATCGCGGCGCGCCACTTGGATTTCCACTGACACGGTCATGGATTGCAGCAGATATTCGGGCGGGTTGGCTACATCCAATTTCACATCCACTGAGCCACTTTGTGGGTCAACAGCGGGGCTGATGTAACTTACATAGCCCGTAAAATTCTGTTTTGGATAAGCGTCTGCAGAAACCGTGGCGGTTTGGCCAAGCTTTAGAAGGCCGAGGTTGACCTCATCAATTTGCATATCAATTTGGGTTTTGCCCGATGGTGCCAAAACCATCAGCACCGCGCCAGGTTGCACGATATTGCCCGCTTCAACATTGCGCGTTGTCAAAACACCATCTCGCGTGGCCAAGATTTGATAGTAGCCCAGTTTTGTTTCGGCTGAATGTTGGCTGGCAATGGCCTGATCGTATTGGGCCTGGGCTGCGAGATAATCAGAGCCTGAAGGAGTGGCCGCAGCGGCTTGAAGCGTAGCTGAGCGCAACTGCGATTGCGCCATGGTGAGGGCCTTTCTTGCATCATCTGCGGCTTGCATTGTGCCCGCACCTTGACGAGACAATTTATCGGCCCGATCAAAATTGACTTGGGCTGAATCGAGTGTCGCTTTGGCTTGAGCCAAGTTTTCTTTGGCAATGGGCAAAGTTGTAGCGCTCATCTGCTGCAATTTGGCCTGCCATTGCGCGGCAACACTTTGGGCAAGGCGCACGGCTTCATGGGCATCGGTATCATCCAGCTCAATCAACAGTTCACCCTTTTTGACAGTTTGGCCTTCAGAAACGGGAATGCTTCTGACAACACCTGATACTTGGCTGCCGATATTGATGCGAAACGGCGAGATGACTTGCCCGCTGGCCACCACGGTTTGGATCACATTCTGGCGCTTCACCACGTCTGTTTTGATGATGGGCCCCAAAATATAATTCGAGCCGAAGTACCAACCCAGTGCAGCCACCACGCCAAAAGCCAGAAGCCATTTGGCCGAGCGCGATGCAATGGCCGAAAAATTCTTGCGTGGTGGTGCGATGACTTTTTCCGCTACTACACCGGGTGGCGTTTTGACCAAGCTGATGACTTGAGCCGTTTTGGAGCCTTGGGGATTATTGTCTCGGCCAAGAAGCATCTGTGCCACCATGTATTTGTTTGGGAACTTCCAAGCTGGGATAGTGAACAAGGCAGCGCGTTGCCGCATTGACCTGAGTCAAACTGGTGGGGGTGCAGTGTTATCCATGCACATAGGTTCCAGGCGCTGGTTCACGCGCTGCGAAGCCTGCGTTTGGTTGGCCCATTGCCGACGCAGAGACAAATGAACCTGAGTGTGAATGAAGCCATTGGAACCACGGTTTCCACCAAGAGCCATCTTGCAACGGGTTTCTCTCCAGCCATTCATCTGCGGCGGGGCGCAGGGCGTGTTCTGGCGTACTTGAAATCCGGTAGTGCAATCCGTCTTGGCCTGGAGGTGCGACGATGCCGCGATTGTGCCCGCCGCTGGTGAGCAGGAAAGTGATGGGTGAATCCGTCAACATGTGGATTTTGTAAACCGAGCGCCAAGGGGCCACGTAATCATGGTCCGCAGCCACGGCAAAAATTGGTGCTGCTATGTCGCGCAACATCACAGACCTTCCGTCAATCCGGTGGCGGCCTTCAACGAGATTGTTGTGCAGATAGAAGCCCCTGAGATATTCGCTTTGCATGCGCGCAGGCAATCTGGTGGTGTCGGTTGACCAAGCAGTAAGGTCTGTTACTGGTTCGTCTTGACCCAGAAAATAGTGGTGCACCAGCCTTGACCAGATCAGATCATTTGAGCGCAGCATGTGGAAAGTGCCGCCCATGCGGCTGGCCTCGAACACACCGGATTCCGCCATCATGTCATCAAGCAGGGCCAGCTGGCTTTCATCGATGAAAAGCTTCAGTTCTCCGGCTTCTTCGAAATCGGTTTGTGCAGCAAGGAACGAAATGGTGGCCAGCCTTTCATCATTGTCGCGCGCCATGGCGGCAGCGGCTGCGGCAAGCAGCGTTCCGCCGATACAATAGCCAACCGCGTGGGCTTTTTTGGAGGCGGTGATGGCAAGGGCAGCCTTCAGTGCGGCCATCACGCCTTCAGTGCGATAATCATCAAAGCCAATGTCACGGTCTTCGGGGCCGGGGTTGCGCCATGAAATGATGAAGACACTGAAGCCCTGGTCCAGCAAATGTTTCACCATGGAGTTCTCTGGGCTGAGATCAAGGAAATAATATTTCATGATCCTTGCTGGCACGATCACCACTGGCTCTGGCCTGACCTTTTTCTTTGTTGGCGTATATTGGATGATCTCTGCCAGTCGTGTGCGGAAGACAACCTGGCCCGGTGTTATGGCCACGGTTTTTCCCGGTATAAAGGCATCTGCATAGGCTGGCCGTTGATTGGTGCTGATGCGGCGGAAGTCATCGGCATAGTAGCGCGCGCCTTCAACCAAGTTCTGCCCTCTGGTGGCCATGGTTGCGCGCAGAATTTCAGGATTGGTCAGCGGGAAATTGGAGGGTGAGACCGAATCCAAGATCTGCCGCGCCATGAAATTCACCATGCCCAAATGGTGCGGTGTTGCCCCCGAAATGTCCTTGGTTGCGTTGTCCCACCAATTTTCGCAGGCGAGCAGGGTCTCAGCGTAAATGCCGAAGGGCCAGCGCTGCCAAGCCGGATCACGGAACCGTTTGTCATGGGGCAAAGATTGCGCACATGGCGTGCATTTCCAACTGCTTGACAGGGACGAGTTCGACAATTGCAACAGGTGTCGCGCGCCTTGGACGGCCAGCGTTGCCAGTTGCATTTGGCGGGCGGGTGATGCAGCCAAGTGGTGGGCCCAATCAGACCATGCTGCCGATATGGCCAACGGTGAAAAACCGCCAGTCAAAGTGGCCGCCGCTGCATGAATGCTGCGATCAACGGCATCAGCAACTTTTCCTTCCCAGTGCTGTTGCTGCACTATTGGCAACCGATCAAACGGATCGTGCTTGGGCGTGGAGACGATGCTGTTATCCCCAGGTGCGGTCTGTGTCATCACACCATTCTGGCGCAACAGGATTTGAAAAACATTGATCAAGGTCAATGAGTTTGGCCGCGTCTGGCACTAGTTTTGCGACATAGATTTTGTTCAAGCAAAAGAGTCGACTTCTAGGTCACAGTTTTCGGATTTCCCTTTGGAGTGTTTCATGAAACAGAATCGCACATGGATTGTTGTGGCTGATGGGGCAGAGGCCCGCATTCTTCAGCACAATGTAGGCACGGCTGAGCTTCAGCAATTGCCATCTGAGGAATTTTACGACTTCGCCGCGCCCACCAGAGATTTGGTGAGCGAACGTTTGCCGCGCGTTCAAGATTCTGCTGGGCCAGGCCGCCATGGCGTGGAGCCGCGCAGTGATCCACATGAACAGCAAAAAGTGGGTTTCATCACGCGGCTGATCGAACATTTGGAAACGGCCGCCAAACACCATGAATTCGAACGGCTGATTGTGGTGGCTCCGCCGCGCGCCTTGGCGGTTTTTCGCAAGTGCTATTCAGATCGGCTCAAGCACTTGGTGCAGCATGAATTGCCGCATGATTACACACACCAGACCAGCAACTATATCTATCAGCACATGCGCGATTTTATTTAACGCGGATCAATTCTTCACCAACCCACCTCACCAGGCCACCACCGTGCCGCTTTGGCGTTGCAGCAATGCCAAGGCATCTTCAGCGCGGCCGATGGCGGCGAATTCTCCGCCAGCACGCACAAAGGCACAGGCAGCTTGCACTTTGGGGGCCATGCTGCCTTCTGCAAATGAATAGCCGGATAGTTCAACTGGGGTGGCACGCTCAATGCGTTTGCTTTGGGCTGTGCCCCAACCGAGATAGACGCCGTCCACATCGCTCAACATAATAAGGGCCTGGGCCTGCAGTGTATTGGCCAGCAGTTGACTTGCGTGATCCTTGTCGATCACCGCTTCCACGCCGATGTAACTGTCATCTTTTCTGCGCACCACCGGTATGCCGCCACCACCAGCGCAAATGACGACAATTCCATTTTCAACCAACAGCCGAATGACGCCAGCCTCAAGCACACGTTGCGGCGTTGGCGAGGGCACAGCGCGGCGGAATTTTTCTCCGTCCGGCATCATGTCCCAACCACGCGATGCGGCCAAATGTTCAGCTTCCGTGTGGGTATATTGCGGGCCGATGGGTTTGGTGGAACGCATAAATGCCGGATCGTCAGCATTCACTTCAATCTGCGTCAACAACACAGCAATCTTTTTTTCTTGTGGTAGCAAATTGCCCAATTCTTGCTCAATCACATAGCCAATCATGCCGTCGATTTTTGCGCCGATCACATCAAGCGGGCTGACGAGCTTTTCATCGTAAGAAATCTCCTGAAGTGCGAGCAAACCAATTTGCGGGCCATCGCCGTGGGTTACAATCACTTCGTGTCCTGCCGCGATCACTTCTGCAATGGCGCGCACTGCGACTTTCACGTTTTCGCGCTGATGTTCAGGCGTCATGGTTTGGCCGCGTTTCAGCAAGGCATTTCCACCAAGGGCGATGACGACGCGCATGTTTCAATCTCCAATGGGTGCACAGAAAAAGTGATGCGGGGAAGTGCAGATTACTTGAAGTTAGCGAAGTTGCCGAAGCGCACATTGATTGAGATCAATGAAGGGGCCCACCGCGCTGTGTACAAGACAAAAAACAATTAGAAACGCCCTGGAGGTGGATATGGAAAATCAATTCAATTCAAATGCCAATCTCGGTTTTGTTCCAACATGGTCGTTGGAGGCTTTTCAAAATGCATCAGCATCTTGCCTTGCCGCGATGAAACACAGCAAGGACATGCAGTCTGAGTGGCAAAATTTCATGAAGCTGCGTTTGGAAAAAGATGGCCATTATCCAGAGAAGATCATGAGCTGCAAGAGCCCGGCGGATTTTCTGCAGGCGCAATTTAGCTTCGTGAATGATTTCTTTGTGGATTACACTGAAGAGATGCAGCGCATGGGCAAAATCATGCGCGAGGCAACTGCCGAGTCACTTCATGCCGCGCAGAATAACACCGTAACGTCCAAGCCGGTCATGTGATGCGGCGCTGAAATTGTGATGCTGTTGCTTGCAACTTCGGTTGTTGCCAGTAGGCAGGGTTTTGGTTTGGTTTGCCTTCAACTGCATCCACTAGACTGACTTTTGATCCAACCGAATGTCGTTCGCGCATAACTTGCGACAGCGGCGATGGGGTGCCATGGCTTTGCAGGGTCGCCCATTGGCAAAAGAGTCACGTCTGGCGCTTGAAATGAAAAAAACCGCTCAAGAAATGTTGATCTAGAGCGCTTACCTTGTTGAGGTGGCGTGGCGAGCCGTGTTGAATGTTTTGAATTCATATTTGATATATAAATCAGACAATTACATACACAAGCATGGCGTCCCGGAAGGGATTCGAACCCCTGACCCCAGGTTTAGGAAACCTGTGCTCTATCCTGCTGAGCTACCGAGACTTGGGCTTGCTGCTAGCATAGCTTTTGGCGATTTTGAAGCGGCTTGCGCAATGGCGTTGCATCATGCACCATTGGCCTTTCGCGAGGTGGAACATGAGCATCAAGACAGTTGGGTTGATTGGCGTGGGCTTGATGGGGCACGGCATTGGCAAGAATGTGCTGGCCAAGGGGTTTGGTCTGCAGGTGTTGGCTCATAAAAACCGTGCGCCGATTGACAGCCTCAAAAGCCTTGGTGCTGTTGAAGCCGCTGACATTGCCGCCTTGGTGAGAGCTTGCGATCTGTTGATCCTCTGTGTGACGGGCAGCCCGCAGGTTGAGGCCATTCTGCGCGGGCCGCAGGGCGTTTTCGCGCAAGCCAAGAAAGAATTGATCATTGCGGATTGTTCCACCGCCGAACCGCATTCGACGATCGCGCTGGAGATTGAGGCGCGCGCAGTCGGCATCACCTTGGTTGATACGCCGATGACGCGCACGCCGAAAGAGGCAGAGGCTGGAAAGCTTGGCCTGATGGTGGGCGGAGATGCTGCTGTTTTGGAGAAAATCCATCCGGTGCTAGCGGCATTTGCCGATCTCATTGTTCCCACTGGGCCAGTGGGAAGCGGGCATCAATTGAAGCTGATCAATAATTTTCTGTCACTGGGCCATGCTGCCATTGCCGCTGAGGCGATCACTGTTGCGGCGAAGGCTGGCGTCAAGATGGAAGCGCTGCGTGATGTGATCATGGGTGGTGGGGCCGCATCAGTCATGTTTGGTCGCCTAATCAATGTGCCCCTGTCTGATGACGACAGCCACGCCAAATTTGCCATACGCAATGCCCGCAAGGATTTGCGGTATTACACCAACATGACCGAGCAATTGCCCGTGGCCTCATATCTGGCTGAACAAGTGCACCAGACTTATGTGTTGGCTGACACGCTGGGATATGGCGAGCGTTATGTGCCGCGGCTGATTACCATGATGATGGCCAATGCGGGCCTCAAGCCCAAGCAGAGCTAAATCGGAACGCCATTTAACTGAACTCTTCATTTACTCTCCATGGCAGGGCTTGTTCCCTGCCATCCAGATAATCTCGCTCTGAATAAGTTTCACTGGGTCACCGCCACAGGGGCGGTGATGGAGGGATGCGGCGGTTCAATTAACTGGTGTAAGCGCAGTCTGATTTCACTTCTTTGAGGGCCTGTTGTGGGCCCGTGGTGATAGGCTTGCCATCCACTGTGATGCGGAATTCAAATTGCTGGCCCGCGTAGGTGCCAACCACGGCATAGCCTGTGTCAATCTGCGGAATCTCTAACGCGTTGCAGGTCTTGGATTGGCCCGCCACTTGCGGCTCCGCAATCGCTGGGCCAGCTGTTACAACGCCAAAACAAATTGCCAACACAACGCCGCGCACCACAATACCACTCCTGCACAAGCCAAAAGGCTAGGGCAGGAGGGCGGTTGCGCGATAGGGGATTATCCCCAGTTGGTTAATGGCTGTGGATAATTACAGTTGCTGCAAGATTGTGTCCGCGCCAGAGACATTTACGCCCGATTCGCTTTCGACGTTGAGCTGTTTGACAACGCCATTTTCGACCAGCATGGAATAACGCTTGGAGCGCAGGCCCATGCCCGGTGCGGTGAGGTCAACTTCAAGGCCAACTGCTTTTGCAAAGGTGGCGTTGCCGTCGGCCAGCATCATGATTTTGCCGTCAGCACCTGTGTGCTTGCTCCAGGCTTTCATCACATGTTGGTCGTTCACTGCCGTGCAGGCAATGGTATCCACGCCCTTGGCCTTGATGGCATCGGAATGTTCAATGAAGCCTGGCAAATGGTTCATCGAGCAGGTGGGCGTGAAAGCGCCCGGCAGGCCGATGAGCACCACTTTTTTTCCTGCGAAAATCTGATCAGTGGAGAGTTTCACCGCGCCATCGGCGTTGAAGCTGATGAATTCTGCTGTTGGAAGTTTGTCGCCGATCTTGATCATGGTATTTCCCTTTTTTGATGGGGCAACCTATGAGATCACCACCGTCTGTTCAAGGCCTTTGCCATTCACGCTGGCAATGATGCGCAGTTTCTCGCCTTTCAGGTTTTGGCCTTCGTCCAGACCATCTATTTTCAGGCGCGCGGTTTTGCCATTCAGCTCTGGCTTGCGGAAATAAAGGGTGTCCGGCCCGTCGATGAAAATGTCATGGACTTGATCGGTGAGTGCGAGTTCCAAAAGCTTGTCGCTTTGCTCAGCCGTGCTGACAAATTGTGCCTGCTTGGGCACCTGCATCATAAATCTGTCAAACAACTGCTCATCCGCCACGGCGCTTGCGAGGCTGGCTTCAAATTTGACCGGCTTGCAGATGATTTGGCAGACACCGAGAAAGGCGTTCAGCTTGCCTTGCAAGGGTTTGCGTGCGGCACCATCGGCAAAACTGGGTTGCAGAATGAACACCACTTCGTCGTGATAACCAATGGATTCACCGCTGTCGTCAATCAGGCGCTGGGGCAGGGGATAAAGTATTTTTGTGGTTGTGATGCCAGAGCCCTCAATTTTGATTTGCGGCGGAATTCCCGCTTCTCCGGGCACGCGCCAATAGGTCTTCCATCCTTTGGCCAACTTTACATGCAATCCCAGCGTGGGGCTGTTTTCATCAATCCCACGTGTAATCAAACGCGCTTCCCACTCAGGCGTTGCTGCCCTTGTTTGGCCAACAAAAGGCAGCGATGCCAACGACGCTAAAAATATTCTTCTTTGCATGATGATTTGTGTTTAGTCTCTGTGTTGCTGTGTTGCCAATCACCTTCCCGTAACACTGAGTTCAGAATATGGTGATGCCATGACCAAGCCTGTTTCACTTCGCGGAAAGTTGTTGATTGCCATGCCGTCGATCAAGGGGGATGAGTTTGAGCGCTCGGTGGTGTTTCTCTGTGCACATTCAGAAGATGGAGCCATGGGGTTGGTGATCAACAGGCCGGCACCGCGCATGGTGTTTGCAGATCTTGTTGAGAAACTGGAACTCGACGAGACTTCCGATGAAATTTTGCAGCTGCCCATCATGTTGGGTGGGCCAGTCAAACAGTTCCAAGGCTTTGTGCTGCACAGCAGCGACTATAAAGCCGGAGAGACTTTGCGGGTGGGCGGCGATTTTTCGCTGACGGCCACAACCGATGTGTTGAAGGCCATTGCCATTGGCCGTGGCCCACGTTCAAAGATATTGGCACTGGGATATTCTGGCTGGAACCCTGGCCAGCTTGAAGACGAGATCATGCATAATGGTTGGCTGCATTGTGATGCTGACCCCGCCCTGGTGTTTGGCACCGCGCATGCAAAATTGCATGATGCGGCTTTGGGAAAATTGGGGGTTACAGCAGCGATGCTGTCGAGCGAGGCGGGACGGGCCTAGGAAAGCTTCTTTCCTCCCCTGAAGGGGAGGATGAAGAGGGGAGCCAAAACTTAGTCCTTGGCGCGTTCCACATAGGAGGCGTCGCTGGTATCAACCACGATGCGGGTGCCCACGCCGATGTGTGGGGGCACCATGGTGCGCACGCCGTTGGACAGCATGGCTGGCTTGAAGGAAGACGACGCCGTCTGGTTCTTGATGGCTGGCTCTGTCTCGGTGATTTCCAGCGTGATGCGCTGTGGAAGTTCAATCGAGATTGGGCCGTCGTTGAACAAAGCGATCTGGCATTCCATGCCTTCTTGCAGGAAGGGCGCGAAATCACCCACCATGTCAGCGGTCAACGGCACTTGTTCAAAGCTGGTTGGGTTCATGAACACGTAGTTGTCACCATCCTGATACAGATAGGTGTGCATCACGGTTTCAACGAAGGCGCGTTCCATATTGTCAGTGGTCTTATAACGGACAACGGTTTTTACACCGTCTGAGATGCGGCGCATGTCAATCGTGGTGGTTGGGGTGCCCTTGCCGGGGTGCATGCTTTCAGCCTTCAGCACAACATAAAGCTTGCCGTCTTCATGTTCGATCACGTTGCCTTTACGCACGCCGGAAGCGATAACTTTTACCACGGGGATATTCCTGACTTTTGGGATTGAATTTGGTGTTGGCGCGCCTCATAGCAGCACTGTCATGCAAAGCCAACCCCCGCAGGATAGACCTTGGTTTCACCCTAGTCGCCATGAAGACCGGCGGGGCTTTTTGCTGGCGCGCAACCGGATTATTGCTGATATCCGGCGCTGGATGGCTGAGCGGGATTTTCTGGAAGTTGATGTGCCAGCCATGGTGGTTTCGCCCGGCAATGAAGCGCATCTGCATGGTTTTGAAACCAGCTTGATCGGGCCAGACGGTGTGGCGAGCCCGCGCTATCTGCACACCTCACCGGAGTTTCATTGCAAGAAGCTATTGGCAGCGGGCGAGAAGCAGATTTTCTCACTGGGCCATGTGTTTCGTAACCGCGAGCGCACGGCCACCCATGCGCCGGAATTCACCATGCTGGAATGGTACCGCGCCTTGGCCCCTTACAAGCTGGTTGTCCATGATTGTTTGAACATCATCGAACTGGCGGCTGGAGCGCGCAAGTTTGAATGGCGCGGGCGGATGTGTGATCCGGCTGCGGGGGCAGAGTGGATGACGGTGGCGGAGGGCTTTCAAAAATTCGCAGGCATTGATTTATTGGCCACGCTGGACGGCAACAAGCCCAACCGCGATAAGCTGGCCGCTGTGTCACCCGTGGCCTACCGCGTAGATGAGAGTTGGAGCGATATATTCAGCCGCATTCTGGTGGAGAAGGTTGAGCCGCACTTGGGCGAGGGCCGTGTCACGGTGTTTTATGAATATCCGTCTTGTGAGGCGGCACTGGCGCGGGTCTGCGCGCATGATGCCCGGGTGGCGGAGCGCTTTGAAATTTATGCGGCAGGCGTGGAGCTGGCCAATGGCTTTGGTGAATTGACCGACGCCGCTGAACAGCGCCGCCGCTTTGAAGAAGAAATGGAAATCAAGCAGCGCGTATACGGCGAGCGTTACCCGATCGATGAAGAGTTGCTCCAAGCTCTGACCTTGATGCCAGAAGCTTCAGGCGTGGCGCTGGGGCTAGACCGACTGATCATGCTGGCCACGGGGGCAACGCGCATTGATCAGGTGCAGTGGTAGGCTTAGGCCCGTAGCTCTGTGCCCGGCGGCGGCAGAAAGCGCATCGATAGCAAGACCAGCAGAGCGCCAAGCCCTGCCACCGCTGCAGAAGCAAAATAGGCATGGGGGCCATAGAGGCTGACCAGATGCCCGAAGAACATGATCATTAGCATGGTGGCACCCTGTTGGACGACAACCATGAAACCCTGCGCCTCGGCGGCCATGCCCTCTGCTGTCCAGCGTGTGATGAAACCCATGATGCCAGCAAAGCCCACTGCATAAGTGATGGCATGGATCATTTGCAGGGGAATGAGCCATGGCATGGCTGGCGAGAAGGCAAAGCACGTCCAGCGCAGGGCGGCAAACAGGCCGGCGATGAGCAGCAGTTGGCGGTTGGTGAAATTGCGTTTGAGCCAGGGAAAACCAAACATCATGGCGGTCTCGGCAATCGCACCAAAGGCGATCAAGCCGCCGATCAGGCTTTCAGATAGGCCTTGTTGTTTCCACAACAGTGCCTGAAACGCCATCAGCGCCATGTTGGTGGATTGGATGAGGCCCCAAGCCAGAATGGGCACCAACAGCCAGGGCTTTAACATGCCAGACAAGTTGGTGGCGGAACCCTCTCTGGGCTTGCTTGGCGCTTCGGCGCGGAACTGCGGCAGGGCAAGCGATATCAGCGCTCGCAACACGCAGAAGCCCACAAAAAGTGGAATGAAGAATGTTGAACCCAGTGCGGCCAGAACTGCGCCAGTGGTGAAAATGGCCAGCACATAACCGATGGTGCCCCAAGCACGAATGGCCCCAAAGCTGGTGCCACGGCGTTCTGCTATGCGGGTGGCGGCGGCATCCATCACCGGGGCAATCGCGCCTTGAGCGATATTGGCCAGCGACCAGACAATAAGGATGCTCCAAAAATCAAAAGCGAAAATCAGGCCCAGCGCCAACAGCGCGGAAGTCCATGCGCCAAAAATAATCACTTGCCGCCAATCCTTGGCCCTATCCGCCACTCTGCCAACCAGAAGGTTGATCAGCAGCAATGCGAAAATCGGCGCAGAGTTGATAAGGCCGATCTGGTCTGGTGTCAGCCCCTGTTTGGCAAACCAAATGCCGGCATAAGCGGTGGCCGCACCGATGTTCATCATCGAGCTGAAATAATAGAGGCCTGAGCGCGTTTCAGGTGAAAGCGCAGGGTTGGCAGAAGGGCTGAGGGTCAATGAATTTTTCCGAGGTGTTTGTATGACGATAGCTTCGGCAGCCCTGCGCCGCAATTGCGTGTTTTGCATGCCGCACTGCTGACAGAAGCTGACAGAAGCTGACAGAAGGCTCTGGTAGTGGTGCACGCCTAAGGAGAACATACATGCCCAATCATTCATTTTTGCTTTATGTCGAAGATCCCATCGCTTCAGCCGC
>Ga0209069_10000049_pt1 | contig 38933 bp, 34 predicted proteins | sample Str013_2_FD_187202 | JGI IMG/M metagenome (GOLD analysis project Ga0209069, IMG submission 187202) | Freshwater sediment microbial communities in response to fracking from Pennsylvania, USA - Straight Creek_MetaG_SC_2013 (SPAdes) (version 2) | ecosystem: Environmental > Aquatic > Freshwater >...
GGGCAAGCCAAAGCGAACATTTTCCGGCATCACCTCAACTTCGCGGATGTTGGTGAAACCTTTCTTGGTCAGGAAAGCAACTGCTTGTTCCACCAGAACTTCAGGAGCGGAAGCGCCGGCCGTCAGCGCCACCGTCTTCACGCCGGTAAGCCATTCGGACTTGATGTCGTCCGCGGTATCGATCAAATAAGACGGAGTCCCCAGGTTGGTGGAAACTTCCACCAACCGGTTGGAGTTGGAGCTGTTCTCCGATCCGACTACCAGCAACAGTTCAGCCTGGTGGGCCACATCTTTCACCGCAGTCTGGCGATTCTGCGTGGCATAGCAGATGTCCTGCGCGTGCGGACCTTCAATCAACGGGAACTTTTTGCGCAGAGCGGCAATCACATCCTCGGTTTCATCCAGGCTGAGCGTGGTCTGCGTGATGTAAGAGACGCGTGTCGGGTCCGGAACTTCCAGATCAGCCACTTCTTCCGCCGTACCTACAACCTGCGTCACGTCTGGAGCTTCACCCAGCGTGCCCACAACTTCGTCATGGTCATGGTGGCCGATGAGAATAATGCTGTAGCCGCCCTTGGCATACTTCACGGCTTCCACGTGGACCTTGGTCACCAGCGGACAGGTCGCGTCAATCACCTTCAGGTCACGCAACTTGCTGGCGTCGCGGACGCTGGGCGAAACGCCGTGCGCCGAATAAATCAGCCGCATGCCATCCGGCACTTCATAGACTTCGTCTACAAAGATGGCGCCTTTGGCCTTGAGCTCTTCCACCACATAGCGGTTGTGGACGATCTCCTTGCGGACGTAGATTGGCGGACCAAACTGGTCCAGCGCAATGCGGACAATATCAATGGCCCGGACGACTCCGGCACAAAAACCACGCGGCTTGAGCAATAACAACGTCTTAGCATCTTGAGCTGTCATGTGATTCGTAAATTATACCCTTTTAGACACTTTTCCTAGTCTTTAGGTTATCTGGTTAGGTATTTGTTAAGCAAGCCAAGCCATTGAAAGCGCAAGATTTAGCAGCAATCAGGGAGGATCAGGGGGTGAACGGGGAATATCGAACAGGTAAGTGCGGCGAAGTGCGGGCCATAGCGGGCCGAGTCAGGCCTGGGGTCTTACTTCGCTCTCAATCTGGGCGAGCGTCTCATCCTCAATCAACTCCAAATCATATGCGTTTTGAAGGTTGAGCCAAAATCGGGCAGATGTCTTGAAATATCGTCCCAACCGGACGGCGGTATCGGCGGTAATGCTCCTCCGCTCATGAACAATCTCCGCGACTCGCGTTGCCGGGACATGCAGAGCCATGGCTAGACGGTGCGCGGAAAGACCAAGGGGCTTCATATAGTCTTCGCGCATAATTTCCCCGGGGTGGATGGGGGGCAACTTTGGGGACATGCGCTTCGTTTTGGCCATGTTTTCCTCTGGATCCTTGTAACAAAATAATCGTTACACGTTTGACGTTTAATGTCAAACGTCATATCTTACACGTGTGATCAAGACCTTTCGCTGCAAAGATACGGAACGCCTGCACAATCGAGAAAGAGTTCCGCGCTTTGTGGCAACCGAAAGGGTCGCGCAAAGGAAATTACGCCAGTTGGACAGCGCAGTGGTTCTAACCGACTTAGCCAGTCCACCCGGAAACCGATTAGAGCGGTTACTCGCCGACCGGCTGGGCCAACACAGCATTCGCATCAACGACCAATGGCGGCTGTGCTTTCGCTGGACAGACGGCGATGCCTACGATGTTGAGATCGTTGACTATCACTAGATGCCGACTGCACTTTCAATTTTCTGCAGCGGTCTATCATCGAAAATCCGTGTGATCAGTGTCATCAGCGGTAAAGGTTTTGCTTTTTAGAGCTACGAAAACCGCCGCACCGCAATCGCAATCGGCAATCCCACCAACACCGTGTGACCAATCGGCCCGGTGATGATCGCGGCGGCATTCCAACTCGGAGGCCAGCGATGGATGGCCGAAAGCGGCAGCACGATCATGGTCATCACCAGCCAGACGATTTCGCCAAAGACGAGGCCGGAAACCACCGGCTTCTCGATCAGGACCGGAATGCGCCGGCTCGCGACGTAATAAATCGACGCCCACGAAAACGCGATAAAGAAATGCAAAAAACCGCCCAGGATGGCCGTCTTCATTCCGCCTTGATACGAAGCTTTGCCCAGCAGCCCGGCAGCCACCGATTGCAATACCTGCGAAGGCTTGAGTCCGAATTGCAAACGGAACGCGATGATGGCTTGCGTGATATCAAAAACTCCGCAGGCCAGCCCGCCCCAGAAAATGGCGAGAAAAGCGCTGGATGAGGTTGCGGCGGATGGATTCATGGGGATCTCTTTTCTGTTGCGGCGGAAATTATATAGACGTCGAGCGGTCGGTGAAGGTCAACCAAAGAGAACCAGACGCCGCTAGTAGCCCTTTACCCCTGTCATCTTGAGCGAAGCCGAGCGAATGCGAGGGTGAGTCGAAAGATCCAGGATGACCGCTAGACGATGCTGAGTTAGGGAGTTCTCTCCAGGCCGCCCTGTGAGAACGCCTTGGTGCTCTATTTTTGGACTCCAACATTTCTGGGATCTTTCGACTTCGCGCCGGTCAGCAATGGTTAGACAAGAAGGTACATAGCGCTTCGCTCAAGATGACAGGGGTTAAAGGGCTGGCACTACGTCGAAATTGTCGGCAACATCCGGCCGCTGATTCGTCCATTCGCGTCCTGACGTCTGATCCGCGGTCATCCGCGTGAATCCGCGGTAGGCTCGTCTTTCACATCTGCGTTCATCCGCTAAATCTGCGGCGAAAAAGTTTTTATCCGTTCGCTTTCAACAACTGCTCCGCGTGCTGCCGAGAAGTTTCGGTCAACGTCGCCCCGCTCAACATGCGCGCAATTTCTTCCGTACGTTCGCCGTCGCTCAACGGACGAACAATCGTCTTCGCCCGGCCGGCGGCTTCGTGCTTTTCGATCAAATAATGATGGTCCGCGAATGACGCGATCTGCGGAAGATGGGTAATGCACAGCACCTGGTTGGCTTTGGCCAGCTGTTTGAGTTTTTTGCCTACGGCTTCTGCAGCGCGTCCGCCAATGCCGGTATCCACTTCATCAAAGACCAGCGTGCGTTGGACGGTGGTCTTGTGTTTCTTGCCAGTCTCAACCGTGGCTTTCAGCGCCAACATCACGCGGGAGAGTTCGCCGCCGGATGCAATCTTCTCTACCGGGCGCAACGGTTCGCCCGGATTCGGCGCGATCAGATAGACCACGGTGTCGAACCCGCTGGCCGACCAGTTTTCTGCGTCGTCGGTGCCCGTGACTTCAATCTTGAATTGGGCTTTCATGGCCAATTGGTTGATCTCGGCTTCCACCAGCTTCTGTAAATCTTTGGCCACGGTATGGCGACGCTTCGATATGGCGTGCGCGGAAGAAAGATACGCTGCCGCTGCGGCGTCAAGTTGCTTCTTTAAATCGCGCAGAACGTCTTCGCGATTCTCCAGTTCGTTTAGTTTGCGAGCGACCTCTTCCCCGTACGAGATGATTTCGTCGACGGACTTGCCGTACTTCCGCTTCAGCTTGTCCATCAAGGCCAATCGGTCTTCCACGGACGCCAGCCGTTCCGGTGATGCGTCGATGCCATCGGCGTAGTCGCGCGCTGTGGCGCTCACGTCTTCTATGGCGGCCTTGGCGCTCAGCAGCGCGGATAGTGACTCTTCAAACTTCGGATCGAACTTGGCCAGGTCTTCCAGATGCTTGCGTGCCGCGGAAAGATTAGCCAGCACGGAAGAATCAGCTTCATACAGCAGCTCATGTGCGGCCATGGCCCCGGTGTATAGCTTCTCGGCGTTGGCCAGTACGCGCTTTTCGGTTTCCAGCTTCTGGTCTTCGCCGCCGGCCAGGTTGGCGGCTTCAATCTCTTTCTTCTGGAAGCTCCACAGGTCGGCCATGCGCAGGCGGTCTTGTTCGTCGCGTTCAAATTCGGCGATGCGGTCGCGGATGGTGGTCCATGCAGAATATTTTTCACCCAGCTCGTGTAGATCGTTGCCGGAATAAGCGTCCAAGAGCAACATGCGCGCCGGACCATCGAAAGCCAATATGGTTTCATTTTGCGCATGGATGGACGCGAGCACGGCGGCAAGTTGCCGCAACAAAGCCACCGTCGCGGGCTGGTTATTCACAAAGACCCGTGCTTTGCCGCCCGGAGCAATCTCGCGCTTGATGATGACGTGCCCGGCGTCAGACTCGTAGGGCTCTACTCCATTGTCTTCCAGAATTTTGCGGACTTGTTTTTCTTCGGCGTCAAACACGCCGCTGACCACGGCTTTTTCCGCGCCGTGGCGCACCATGTCCGTAGATGCTTTGTCGCCGAGAAGAAGCGACAGCGCGTCAATCAAAATGGACTTACCCGCGCCGGTCTCGCCCGTGAGCAGGTTGAGCCCCGGCAAAAACTCCACCGTCAGGCTGTCAATCACCGCATAGTTTTCAACGCGCAGTTCAAGCAGCAAAGGTGAACCTCAATCCAAGGTGAGCGAAGGATAACAAAGATTTGGTAATTAGGAAATTTTGTAATTTGGTAATTGAAAAGCGCAAGACCTACGATGCTCCAGACCGCCTTCAAATTACCCAATTACCAGATTACTCAATTACCCGAGCTTGCTTGTTTGCTTTTCTCTTGCACCACTTCCCGCGTGCGCTTGAGCGCGGCAGTTAGCGAGCCTTTGGGGATGGAGGTAACCAGCGGCTTGAGCAGCCAGCCGAGTCCGTACGGAATATCGCGGGTGAGCGACAAAGCTTCACATTGGATATACAGGCCGCCATCGCGCTGCTCAAATCGCCAGTACGTGTTGAGCCGCCAAAGGTAGCCGCTGTCATGCCCGATGGGATGTTCCGGTCCGTCAGGATGGCTGGCGTCCTTCACTTCCGCTACGCGGGTGCTGATGGAATCGGCAAACATCTTGCCTTCTCCCGCGCGTCCCCAGTGCACCGCGTACTCGGTGTTGAACACCACGGTGGTGAATCTCTTCTGGTAGAGGCGCATGAACATCTTGTAGTCGTCGCCCTCATGGGAAATAGTGTGCGAAGCGATCACCTCGGGCTTGTACAGGTCAGCACGATGATCGTAGTCCTGGAGCACGGGCAACGCCTGCTCCAGCGTGACTCCGGGGACAAACACCAGCGAAACCCAGTGATGGACAATGCCATCCGGGATGTCTTTCTTCACGCCAGGAGTTGACGTGTCACGCTTTTCCACCAGAACTTCACCGGCCTTGAGTTTCCCATAGTCCTCTTTGCGCTCGTTGGCCGGCAACTCATCCACAAACAGGAAAACGCCTCCGGGCTTTAGTTCATTGGCAAAGCGGGCATGTGTTGCGGCCACGTACTTATCGAACGCTTCCGTGGTTTTGGGTTTGAGATCAGCGGCCAGGAGCGCCGGCGCGAGCAGAAGTCCGCCCACAATCGCGATGAACGCTTGACGAACGCACGCTCGATAAACGAGTGCTTGAGAAAAGACGCGCTGGGGCATGGTCAATTCCAAGAATATAGATCGAAACCGATCGTAGCAACGACGAACGTAATTAAGATGCGTCCGCATCCGGGGCAGGATGTCCGAGACCTACGCTATCGAAACCACCTCTGCTGCGTCTACTTGCTCATGAAGCCGTCTACTGCAATCTTCTCCTCTAGTATTAGTTGCATTTTGCTGCTTAGTTGCTGCCTGATGGCCGCAGGGCAATCGTCGCCGGGCAGTGCTGCAGTGATGTATCGGGGTGATGCCCAACATTCCGGCACCTACCCGGACAGCAAATCGCCGCGCGGAAAGATCAAGTGGGCGTTTCCTGCCGGCAACAAGATTCGCTCCACGCCCGTTCTCTTTGGCGAGTCCGTCTACTTTGGCAGCGATGACGGTTATCTCTACGCGCTCGATTCCGCCAGCGGCAAGCTGAAATGGAAATTCAAAGCTGCGGGCGCGGTTAGTTCGTCTCCGGCGATCTACCAGAACACGATCTACATTGAAGCCGGAAATGCCGCCTTCCATGCCGTGGACGCCGTTTCCGGTCGCGAAAAATGGAATGTTAAGTCCGGCCCCGCCTTGGTCGCCGATCCCGCGGCTCCCTACTCGCCAACGTGGGAGTACGAACATTCATCGCCGGTGATTGCGGGCGGCATGGTCTATTTTGGCAGCGCAGACGGCAATCTCTACGCGCTCGATCCCGCCACCGGCAAACAAAAATGGGTTTTCAAAACTGCCGGCCGCATTCGCGCCACCCCCGCCGTGGCAGAAGGCGTGGTCTATCTGGGCAGCATGGACGGCACGTTATACGCCCTAGCCGCGCAAGACGGCGCGCTGAAGTGGAAATTCAAGACTGCCGGCAACCAATATTTCCCCAAGGGCGAAGTGCAGTCGTCGCCTTCGGTCAGCGGCGGCATGGTTTATTTCGGCTCGCGTGACAGCGCGCTCTACGCCGTGAATACCGCCGACGGCACGTTGCAATGGAAGAAGGAGATGGAAAACAGTTCGTGGGTCATCAGCGGTCCGGCGATTTACAAAGGCCTGGTAATCATCGGCACATCAGACGCGCAGGATCTCCGCGCCTATGACGCCGCTACGGGCGACCTGAAATGGAAGGCCGCTTCGCCTTCGCCCGGCAACATTCTGGCTTCGCCCACCATTGCCGGTGACATTGTTTATGTCGGCGACTTCTACGGGACAATGTTGTGGTTCAACGCGTCCACGGGAAAGCTAGTGGGCGGTTTCACTACAGATAGTCGCATCATTGGTTCAGCGGTTGTGAAGGATGGCGTACTGTACTTTGGCGGCGAAGACGAAGTTTTTTACGCGATCGAATAAACATCTAACCAGCAACCGCACCGCGTTTAGAACGAAATCCGGATGAGGTATACTTCGCTGCCATGAAACGCCATCTTGCTTTGCTTGCCGTTTTGTGTTCCGCAATCAGCCTTTGCTTTACCGCACCCGCGCAATCGCCCAAGCCGCCGGAGGCCGCACCGGCAACCATCATCAAAGCCGGACGCGTGCTGGACGTGAAAGCCGGAAAGTATCTTGACGGCCAGTCCGTGCTGGTACGCGATGGCAACATTGAGGCCATCGCTCCCGCGACTGAGCTGCAAAAGCAGACGCCTGGCGCGAAAGTAATTGATCTGGGCAACGCTACTCTGCTCCCGGGCATGATTGATTGCCACACTCACCTATTGGAGAACTACGATTTCAAGCTGAACGGTGACGATCCCAACATGTTGCTCACCGTGGCCACCATGAGCCCGGCGTCCCGCGCGCTGCTCGGCGCCAAGATGGGACTGGAAGACCTGGAAGCCGGCATCACCACCGTACGCGACGTAGGGAACTCGGGCGTCAACGGCGACGTGGCCCTGCGTGATGCCATTCGCGCCGGATGGGTCAAGGGTCCGCGCATTGCGGCCAGCACCCGCGCTTTGTCCGCGGCCGGCGGCCAGTTCGGCCCGCTGCAAACCGGCGCGCAAAGTCTGGTGGCGCAAGAGTATGTGGTGGTCAGCAATCCCAATGAAGCGCGTGCCGCCGTACAGCAAGCTTTTTATGACGGAGCGGATTTGATCAAGGTGATTGTCAATACCGGAACCCGCGTGATCGCTCCAGACACGATGAAAGCAATTGTGGATGAAGCCCATCGCGTGCACGCTAAAGTTGCGGCGCACGCCATTGGCGATGATCCCACACGCATCGCCGCCGACGCTGGCGCCGATTCCATTGAGCACGCCTATACCGTCCCGGACGAAGTGTTGAAGATCATGGCGGAAAAACACATCTTCCTTGTGCCCACGGACACCGGATCCACAAGCTTTCAGTATTTCATCGAGGCCGGCGCGACGCCGGAAGAACGCAAGAAGCAAGAAGAAAGAATGCGCGAAGGCGGCAAGCACGTACAAGAACGCTTGCGCCGTGCCATTGCCGCCGGCGTTCCCATCGCGTTTGGGTCGGACGAGTACTACCAGTTCCCCGGCCTTACTCGCGGACAAGCCACCCTGCTTACGCTGGATGCCTACTCCGAATCCGGGATGACACCGCTGCAAATCATCCAGGCAGCAACGGTGAATGGCGCGGATCTAATCGGCGCTAAACATCTTGGCGTTCTGGAAAAAGGCAAAGCGGCGGACATCATCGCCGTCATGGGCGATCCATTGAAAGACATCAACTTATTGCACCAGGTAAAGTTTGTGATGAAGAAAGGCGAAGTCTATAGGAACGAGATTAACCACTAAGCTTGTGGCAGAGCGATCTTAAGATGGTTAGATCTCTAAGCCCAACTGCGCGAACCATTCCTTCTCTGCTCCCGGCTGCGGCATGAGATGGCCGGCTTCCATCCAGTGTTCGGAAGCAATGTCCGTCATAGTCACCACGATTTCGCCTTCGGGCTGTCCGGCAACTTCGCTCCAGCGGCGCGAGATCTGTTGCATGAGTTTCTTCTTCTGCTCGTCCGAGCGGCCCGCGCGTATAAACGCGTTGATGATGGAAAATTTGCTCGGTGCTCCTGCGGTGAACCAATCTCCCGGAGCCGACTCGCTGAAAATCACGTGGACAAAATGTTTTGGCGCGTTCGTTAGTTCGCAGTGAATGCGCGTGATCTCCTGCGCCAGTTCGGCTTTCTTCGCCTGACTCAAACGGCCTTGCTGCACCAGACATCTGTACTGCGGCATTCGGAACCCTCCGGGAGCGTCATTTTACAAACACCGCCTTACAAACCACGCTGTACAAACCAGGCCCGCAAGAAATGCAGGGCGTGGAAGTAAATTTCTTCTGCGTTAGTGCGTCGTCCGTGCGGTTACTTACCGAACCAGGGCAGGTGGAACGCGTGAGCGACCTTTCTTATCTCCGGACGAAACTCTTCAACCAGATTGTTGGAGGCAAAGCCTGCCAGTCCCAACCCGCTGCGCGCAAGGGCATGTGAGCGGTTGGCATAAGGGTCGGGTAGATAGGCGTTGCCGACGAACGCTCCGGAGAATGCTCCGGCAAAGTTGGAGACGGCCAGGCGCGCGTGTCCCGAATCAGAGCGGTCAATGATGACAAAGCCGATCGCGTGCGCCCCGCGCTGCAGCCAGTTTTTCCGTTGCGAGGGGTAGTAGCGCGGGTCCTCATGCAAGACAGAAGCCGCTACAAATTTCCCGCCCTGTGCCGCGGTCCAGCTAACGGCATAGTCTCCAAAGTTTCTTCCAAAAGCGCCGGCGCCCTGGCGCCATTCCCGCGGATAAGCCGAAGGCGGGCTGGCCATGGTAAGTCCGGCAGCGCCAGCGTCTGCCAACAGAGCTTGCGGAGAGAAAGACTCGCTCGCAAAGTTACGAAACTTGCCGCCCAAGGTGAGCCTTGCTGGTGAGAGCGTGCGAGTCGCACTGTCGGTTTTTTGCGCAGCCGGGGGCTTGCTGTCCTGCGCGATTGTTGCAGAGATGGCGATTATGTTCGCAACCGGCGCGTCTGGAAGAGCAGCATTCTGATCAATGGCGGTGGGAGCAGAGCTGACCAAAGCCGAATCAACAACGGATTGCGTTTGCGCCCGCGCTGGCAGAGCCAAACCAGACAGCATGACGGCGACGAATGTTGCGACGAGGAGTGACGGCTTTCTCATGTGCCTCCAAATATGTTCCGCGAACGAAACGTTAGAGTGATTTGACCCGGCAAAAGGTGCGGCTTTAAAGGCCCGAAAGCCAAACAATTTTCGCCGCTTTGGCCATGCTGCGCAACATCGCTGCCAATGAATTTTCCGTTTTCCGCGGAAACGGGGGTCTGTAGTGGGCATTGTCCGGTAGAACGTGTCCTCAGGGTCGCGTCCTCGGGTTACCTTGCGGGCGCGAAACCTAAAAAATCACTTAACTCCTTTAGATTTTCGTCACCACCTCGCGTTCCCGCCGCGAGCACCTGTGAATGACGCTGCAATGCAACGAAAACAGCCTTGCTGCGCTCTATTAGATATGTTGAGTCCCGCGATTCCCAGGTTTGACGCGGCCATTCTCAGGTGGTACGGTCAAAAGGTAACTCATAGAGGCAATTGGATTTGCAATGATTAAGTTTTCTTTGGCGGCGATGTTTATCGGCGAGGAGATTCTCTCCATGGTGCAGCAAACCGGCATCGTGGCAAAAATTGTTCTCCTTATTCTTTTCATCTTCAGCTTGATCTCCTGGTCCATCATTCTGTCCAAATGGTCATCGTTGAAACGCGCCAAGACGCAGAGCGGACGCTTCCTGCGCGCGTTCCGCCGTGCCGGCCGGCTGCAGGACGTGGCGGCAATTGCCGACCAGTTCAAGCCCAGCCCTCTGGTGCCGGTGTTTGAGAGTGCCTATGACGAATATCGCCGCCAGGGCGATGGCAACGTACCAGCCGTGCAACGCGCCGCGCAGATTGCATCGTCAGAAGAACTCTCCCGCCTGGAACGCAAGTTGCCTTTGCTGGCGACGACCGGCGCAGTGACTCCGTTCATCGGATTGTTCGGTACGGTGTGGGGCATTATTGATGCGTTCCACGGTTTGGGTGATGCCGGAGCCGCAACTCTCCGCGCCGTGGCGCCGGGTATTTCTGAAGCGCTTATCACCACTGCCGCCGGCTTGTTTGCCGCTATCCCGGCGGTCATCGCCTACAACCAGTTCACGCATTCCATGCGCGAATTTGGCGCCCGCATGGACGACTTCTCACTCGAGATCCTGAACCTGATTGAACGCACCACCGGGATTCCCACGGGAGTTCGCTAATGGCTTTCACCGCAAAGAACGGAAGAACGCAAACCTCGCTTTCCGAGATCAACATCACACCCCTGGTGGACGTTGTGCTGGTGCTGCTGATCATCTTCATGGTCACCGCCCCGGTGTTGCAGTCCGGCATTGAAGTGAACGTGCCCAAGACGAAAGTGGTCAAACAGATTTCAGAAGAACGCGTGGTGATCAGCATCACCAAGGGCCAGGAAGTTTTCGTGAACAATGATCACGTAAAACTGGACGAACTGGGTGACGCGCTGCACCAGAAAATTCGCGATCCGCGCGGTCAGTCGGTTTACGTGCGCGCCGATCAGGACGTGGCTTTTGGCGCGTTCGCCACCGTGATGAGCACGGTGAAGTCCGCGGGTATTACCAACATCAGCATCGTGACCGAACCCATACAGATCAGCAAGAACAAGTAACCATGGCTTACGTGCGGTCGAATCCGTTCCTGGAGCAAGAGCGGTGGAAGGAGCCGCTGACCTATTCGTTCGTCTTCCACTTGGTGCTCACCGGGGCCATGTTTCTGGTGGCTTTTGTCTTTGGTCCGCACCATAGCGAAAACTGGGGCATCAACAACGGTGACGCCGTGGACGCCACTCTGGTCAGCGCTTCCGCCCTGCCCATTCCCCACGCGGACGAATCCAACAACATCGTCGCCAATGATTCCAAGGGCGCCACGGAAACGCAGCCACAACCCAAGCCGGTGGAAACCGAAGACGGAATTTCCATCCAAGGCAAAGTAAAGCCGCAGCCTATCAAGCCCAAGCCGGTGGCGACCACAACCATTCGTCCGCCGCGCCCGATTCCCACGCCGCAGGATACAGCCGTGCCGTATGGCGAAGGCGGTCCGGTAAGCGGACCGTACGGGACTTTTTCCGCCCCACATACGCAAGGCGGTCTGAGCTTTAAGAACGCCGATTTCGGCACACGCTTTGCTTATTACTGCCGCGGCATCAACTCAACCCTTTCGCTCAACTGGTTTAAGCCGGACGTGCAGAACGCGCATCGCGTGTACCTGCTGTTTGACATCATGCGTGACGGTTCGCCGACGAACGTTCGCGTGGAGCAATCCAGCGGCGTCCCCGCATTGGACCAGCTGGCCGTGCGCGCCGTGCAGCGCAGTGATTTTGGTCCGCTGCCGCCGGAATATACGGACAGCAAACTGCAAGTGGAATTCTGGTTTGACTATGCAAAGTAAGAACTACCGAAGTACGAAAGCGAATTTTCAAGAAAACCCAAGCAGAAAAGTGGAGACATGTTGAAACTAGCTAACGCAAAAAAACCAGAAGGAATGAAAACACGTTTCGCACTGCTGGTCGTGGCTTTGCTGGTCGTGGGGCTGCTGCCCGTGGCCCCGGCGAACGCCCAAGACTGGTACAAAGGCGGCACCAACAGCGGCGCACCCATCCGCATGGCGGCCGCGGACTTTAAACCGGCCACCGGTGATCCGCAGACGCAACCCCTGAATACCGTCTTCAACACCACCTTGTTCAACGATCTGGACAACGCCGGCATCTTTGAAATGGTCGCCAAGAGCTTCTACCCCGCAGGCACGCCGGGTTACCCGCAGGACATCAAACTGGACGCATGGGGCAATCCTCCGCCGAACGCCGCAATGGTGGCCTTTGGCAATCTGGGTGTAACCGGCGGCAAGATCAGCGTGCAAGGCTGGCTCTTTGACGTGAAGAACCCGGCGTCACCACAGGTTCTGGGCCAGCAATATAACGAAGACGCCACGCCGGAAATGGCGCGGCTCATAGCCCACCGCTTCGCCAATGAGATCATCACCCGCCTGGGTGGAATCCCCGGTCCCATGCTGAGCAAGATCTATTTCATCAGCGACCGCACCGGCCACAAGGAAGTCTGGCAAATGGATTACGACGGCAACGGCCAGCAGCAGGTAACTAAGCTGGGCTCCATCGCGCTGTCACCCCGCATTTCACCGGACGGTTCCCGCCTGGCCTTCAGTGGCCTGACGAAAGACTCCTGGCAGATGATGATGTACTCTTTTGATCTCGGCCGGGCGGTGGCGTTCCCGCGCTTCCCGGGCGGCAATTATTCCCCCGCGTGGTCTTCTGACGGGACTAAAATTGCTTTCGCTTCCTCCATGGGCACGGGAGCTTCAGAGATTTACCTGGCTGACGCGTCCGGCGCTGGCCCCAAGCGGCTGACCACCGGGAAAACCGATATTTCACCCGTCTTCAACCCCAAGACCAACGCGCAAATTGCCTTTGTGAGTGGACGAACGGGCCTGCCCCAGGTCTACGTGATGGACGCGGACGGCAGTAACGTGCAGCGGGTGACCGATCAGGGCTATGCTGTTTCGCCTTCGTGGTCGCCCAACGGACTGCTGCTGGCGTTCTCCTGGGTGCGCAAATACGGCCCCGGCGTGCTGGGTGGCGCGGACATTTATGTTATGGATATCGCATCACGACAGATCGTACAATTGACGCACGATGGCGGACGGAATGATTTTCCGTCGTGGTCGCCGGACGGCCGCCACATCGTGTTTCAGTCCAATCGCAGTGGTGAACAGATCTGGAGCGTGCTGGCCGACGGCACTCATCTACAGCAACTGACGCGGACGGGGCGCAACAGCCAGCCGAACTGGAGTACGCATTAGGCAGTTTAGTCATATCGCTTTTGTTTAAAAATTTAGTTGGGCCGTTTTTGTTGAGTCGTTGATTTTGGGTTTGTTTTTGTGAAAACAAGGCCGAGCGCAACTCGCCTAAAAGTCTTGGGAGGACATGAGTGAACTACTTGAAGAGGTACTGGCTGTTGATTGTGGGTGTGCTGGTCCTGATGGCCATGGTCGATGGTTGCAAGAAACCACCGCCGCCAGTAGTAACGCCCAAACCCGTAACCGCTACGCTTTCCGCTAATCCTGGCTCCATCCAGCGCGGACAGTCCGCAACGCTGACCTGGAGCACCACCAACGCTGACGACGTGAGCATGGACGGCAACAAAGTCGATCCGAATGGCTCACAGTCCGTGTCACCCAGTGACACCACCACCTACCATCTGCACGCCAAGGGCGGCGGAGGCGCGCAAGACGCCACCGCTACCGTGACCGTAACCGCTCCGCCCACGCCGACGCCGGCGCCAACGCCTCGTCCGACGCCGCCACCAGTCACCGACGAACAGCTGTTCGCGCAGAACGTCTCGGACATCTACTTTGACTACGACAAGTCTGACGTGCGTGCTGACGCGCAGGCCACCCTGTCCCGTAACGCCGAGTTCCTCAAGGCGCACCCCGGCTGGAAAGTCCAGATTGAGGGCAGCTGCGATGAACGCGGTTCCACGGAATACAACCTGGCTCTGGGCGAACGCCGCGCCGATTCAGCGAAACAGTTCCTGATCCGCGCCGGTGTAAGCGCTGATGCGCTCAAGACCATCAGCTACGGCAAGGAAAAACCCGTCTGTTCGGCTTCCAACGAAGATTGCTGGCAGCAGAACCGGCACGATCACTTTGTGCTGATCTCTCACTAACCACAAGAATCGCCGGACGGGGTCATACAAATTGTCACCCGTCCGGCGTTACTTCCCGGTTTCCCCGCGCCCCCGTCTGCTTTAGAATCCTTTCAAGGACACGTGTTTCGGCATCAAACATTTCAGGCAAATAATATTTCAGCGATTCAGCGAGTTTATGACTATGAAGAAACCCAGCATTCAAGTTCTGCTTGCCCTGCTCGTCGCCGCCGCCGGCATGGCGCAACCCGCAGCCGCGCAGAACACCAAATCGCAGCTTATCCAGATCCAGACCCAGTTGCAGATCATGCAAGACAGCATGACCAAGATGCAGCAATCGTTTGACGAACGCATGGGCGTGATGAAGGAACTGGTCACCACCCAGACGGACAACGTGAACAAGATGGGCGTGGCCGTCCAGAATCTGCAAAAGACCCTGGGATCGCAGACCACGGACGCTTCCAGCAAAGTGGACCAGATTTCCGGACAGATCCAGGCGATGCACGATTCGGTGGACGAACTGAAAGCGCGCATGGCCAAGCTGAGCAAACAACTGGACGATATTCAAGCCGGGCAACATGCCATTACCACTCCGGCGACGGGCCCAGCGGGCACCACGCCGGGCGGACCGGGCTCAGCCGCACAAGCTCCTCCGGCTGACCAGCTCTACAATGACGCGCTGCGCGACTACACCACCGGCAAGAACGATCTTGCCGGACAGGAATTCGCGCAGTACTTGCAGTTTTACGGCACCACCGATCTGGCGGGCAACGCGCAGTTCTATTTAGGAGAAATTCAATATCGCCAGGGCAATCTGGCCGGAGCCGTGCAGTCCTACAACAAAGTTCTGGACCAGTATCCGGGCGGCAACAAGTCTGCTGCCGCGCAATTGAAAAAAGGTTATGCCCTGCTGGATCTGGGACAAAAGAGTGAAGGCGTTGCCGAACTTCGCAGCCTGATCAGTCGCTATCCCAAGAGTCCGGAAGCAGCGCAAGCCAGAGATCGTTTGACGAAGCTGGGGGTCGCGGGTGCGGCCTCCAAGCCTTCGCGGCCTTCACCCCGGCACTAGCTGAATCAGCACTTGGGCTTTTCTGTAGCACGTCCGCTTCACGGTTCCTGCGTTACGGTTTCTGCGTTACGGTTTCTTCCTTACCAGTTTCTTCCTTCTGAACTTCTTCCTTCTGAACATCTTTCTTCTGAACATCAGTCTCAAGCTTCTCTTTTAATATCTTTTTCTTCGGCATGGTCGTAATCACCACCACGCTTACCAACACCAGAGCTGTGCCGACGATAGTCCGCGGGCCAATGACTTCGCCGCCGAGAAAATATCCAACGATCACGGCAATCAGCGGATTTACGTACGCATAGGTTCCAACACGCGTGGGCGATTCATGATGCAGTAGCCATACGTAGGCCGTGAAGGCGACAATCGATCCGGGCACGATCAAATAAATCAGGGCCAGCCAGGCTCCGCTGGAAACCGCCGAGATGTGGAATCCGCGAAACTCGCCGAACAAGCCTGCCGCCAGCAAGAGCATCACGCCGCCTGAGAGCATTTGCGCGCCGGAGCTCATGGCCTTGGCGGAAGGCAGCGAGACTTTGCCGGTCAGCGCGGAGGCTAGCGACCAGGTGATTGCCCCCACCACCAGAGCAAGCGCGCCGTTGGTATCAATCGGCGCTTCACCCAGATTCAACGACCGGCTCACCAGTACGGCAACGCCGCCGAGTCCAATGAGCAGCGCAATCGCCAGACGCGGCGTCAGGCGCTGCGTCCGCATGATCAGAATTTCGGACAAGGCCATGAAAACGGGGATGGTGGCCAACATGACGGCAGTCAGTCCCGAAGGCACGCGCTGCTCGGCCCAGAAGACCAGCCCATAGTCGAGGACAAAGATGAACACCGCCAGAATCGACGCCCCGCCCCACTCGCGCAGCGTGGGCGAAGGCGTCCCGCGCACTCGCATCCAGAGGTAGAGCACCGCGCCGGCGGCCAGAAAACGCATACCGGCCAGAAGGAGCGGCGGCACTTCGCGCACACCAACACGAATCGCCAGGAACGTGGAGCCCCAGACAAGATAAATGATCGCGAAGGCCAGCAGCACCTTCCATGTGGGCGGTCGTGAGGTAGTTTCCATACAGATTCCCGGATGAACGAAAATAATCGCGAAAGGTATTAGATCAGGCGCGGATGCTTTGGACGCGAGCGGAAGGCATTAAATGTTTTTATGGGGCTATAACGTATTGAGAGCTGTGGGCTGTTGGTCGCGGCGACAAAATACATCAATTGCGGTTTTATGCAATGTTATTTCGGTTTCACGATCAGCTGAAGTTTCCGCAGGCAGTAGCGGATCTCGTCGGCCATTTCGGTCACGCGCATGCCCTCCTGCACCATCAACTTGCAGGAAAGAGCGGTGCGCTGCGGCGTGTCTGGACCTAAGTCAAAGCTGATGCGGCAATACTGGCACTCTTCATTCCAGCAGAAACGTCCGTAGGAAATGTCTTCCGGCGAGAGGTATTGCATGCAGCGGAGAAGCATGTTCCCTTCCGGGACTTCAAACTCCTTATCGCCGAGCTTGATCTTGATGAGCTTGTCGAACGGGCGAAACAAAGGTCCCGGGCTGTGCATGGGATGATTCTAGTTCAAAACGATTGGCAGGGAAAACCAAGGGGGGAAACGGGGTTTCGACCCCCCTGTCATCCTGAGCAAGTCCGAGCGAACGCGAGGGCGCGTCGAAGGATCCCGAGAAAATGGAGCGCACCGATGCAGCCTTAGGGAATTCTCTCGACACTTCAGCCGCGCTTAGCACTTCATCGTGAGAACTCCCTGACGCGCCCTGGTTAGACAAGCATCCTCGGGATGCTTCGACTTGATCTCGCATCGCTGCGCTCGATCGGCGCTCAGCATGACAGGGTAATAGGGCAAGGTAACTCGAGAAAAGCCTGGCGGCGGACAAGGTGAGCTTCTTATGAAAATCCTTCAAGAACAAGAATTGCCAAAACTGCCAAGATTGCCAAAGTTGGGAATTGAATACCTTTAGCTGCGAAGCTCAGATTCAATCCTGGCAATTCTCGTAATTCCGGTGATTCTTGGCAATTCCTCTCTACTGCAGGCTGGCCATCACCTCGTCCAGTACTTTCTTGGGCGGACGCGTTACGCTTTCCGGCAGCTGTCCCAGCGGCTGGTCGACCACGTTGAGCAGGTCGATAAAGCCCGGGGCCGTGGTGTTCACGTAAAAGACTCCGGTAAGAATCTCGCCTTTGGCGTGCGCCTTGGCCATCTCGGTAAGGGCGCGCACTTTGTCCGTAGCGTCGTAGTCGCGATCCAATTTACGCAGTCGAAGCGACGACCCGTCATGCATCTTGACGTTGGCGGTGGTCCCGGGATCGTAGTCCACATCAATGCTTTCAAAGCTGGGGACGAAGCCGACTTCCTGGACCGGCTCATCATGATCTTTCAGGTACTTGTAGGACTTGGTGGAGCCTTCATGATCGTTGAACGTCACGCAGGGCGAGATCACGTCAATCATCACCGTGCCTTTGTGGGCCATGGCGGCTTTCAGCAGCGTGAGCAGTTGTCTCTTATCACCGGAGAAGGAGCGGGCAACAAAGGTCGCGCCCAGTTGGATTGCCAGAGCGCAGGTATCGATGGGCGGCAGGTCGTTGATCACGCCGGTTTTCAACTTGGCGCCCAGGTCGGCCGTCGCGGAGAACTGGCCTTTGGTCAGACCATATACACCGTTGTCTTCGATGATATAGATCAGCGGAAGATTGCGGCGCATCAGGTGAACAAACTGGCCAATGCCGATGGATGCCGTGTCACCGTCACCGGAGACGCCCAGCAGCATGACTTTGTGGTTGGACAGCGCGACGCCCGTGGCCACCGAAGGCATGCGTCCGTGCACGGAGTTGAAGCCGTGCGCGCGGCTCACAAAATAGGCCGGGCTTTTCGATGAGCAGCCAATGCCGGAAAGCTTTACGACTTGTTCAGGTTGCAGGCCCATTTCATAGGCGGCGTCAATCACGCGTTCTGAAATGGCGTTGTGTCCGCAGCCGGCGCAGAGAGTGGTTTTACCGCCGCGGTAATCAAGGACCGTGAGGCCAATGTGGTTCGTTTTAGGGGCCGGCGTGGGCGTTGGTGTGGTTGTGGTCGACATTTACTTCCCCTCCTGGCGAACGATCTCGTCGCTGACGGAGCGCGCATCAATGGGCAGTCCGTTGTAATGCAGCACACGCCGCAGTTTGACAACTTGTTCCGGCGATACGTCCAGCTTGAGCAGCTCGTGCATCTGGCCGTCGCGGTTCTGTTCCACCACATACACGCGATCGTGATTGCGGATGAACTCATGCACGTCCTGGCTAAACGGATATGCGCGCAGCCGCAGGTAGTCCGCCTGGATGCCGAACTCTTTTGTCAGCTGATCATGCGCTTCGGTAAGGGCCCAGTGCGACGTGCCGTAAGCGATGATTCCGATCTTGGAAGTGCCGCTCACTTCCTTTACCGGTGCAGGAACGAACTGCCGGGCGGTTTCAAACTTGCGGGCCAGGCGGTCCATGTTGTTCTTGTAATCGTCAGCGCGTTCGCTGTATTGAGCTTTTTCGTTGTGACCGCTGCCGCGCGTGAAATACGCGGCTTTCTCGTGCTTGGTGCCCGGCAGGGTACGATACGGGATGGCGTCTCCGTCAACATCTTTATAGCGGGCAAATCCGCCCAGGCGGTTGAGGTCTTCCGCGCTGAGCACTTTGCCGCGATTGATGGGTTTAGTGGGATACTCAAACGGCTTGGACGCCCAGTTGTTCATGCCCAGGTCCAGGTCCATCATCACAAAAACCGGGGTCTGGAATTTTTCCGCCAGCTCAAACGCCTCCATGGCCATGGTGTAGCACTCTTCCACCGACGAAGGCAGCAGCATGATGTGCTTGGTGTCTCCGTGGGAGAGGAACGCGCACGTGAGAATGTCGCCCTGTGCGGTGCGGGTGGGCAATCCGGTGGAAGGACCAACGCGCTGCACGTCAAAAATCACGCCAGGGATTTCCGCGTAGTAACCCAAGCCAATGAATTCACCCATGAGCGAAATGCCGGGGCCGGAAGTGGACGTCATGGACCGGGCGCCTGCCCATCCCGCGCCCATCACCATGCCGATGGCGGCGAGTTCGTCTTCTGCCTGGACCACGGCGAACGTCGCTTTGCCTTCCGGAGTGATGCGGTATTCCTTGAGGTACTCAATCAGCGACTCAATGAGCGAAGTGGATGGCGTAATCGGATACCAAGTGCACACCGTGACACCGGCCATCATGCAGCCCAGAGCAGCAGCGTCATTGCCTTCAATAATGATCTTGCCCGTGTTTTCATTCATCGCCTCGATGAAATACGGATCAGCCTTGGTGAAGGTGGCCTTGGCGTAGTCATAACCGGCGCGAACGGCAGACATGTTCAGGTCAGCGGCTTTCTTCTTAGTAGAGAACTGGCGCGACACGGCCTTCTCAGATTCGTTGAGATCGATACCCAGCAGGAAATCGACGACGCCCACATAAACCATGTTCTTGACCAGGCGGCGGAGCTTGGCTTCCGGACAAACCTGCGCGGTGATCTTGTCAAACGGAACGGGATAGAAAGTGACGTCCGTGCGCAGGGCATTCAGGTTCAGCGGCTCGTCATACACGCAGACGGCGCCGGCATTGAGTGACGTGGCGTCTTCTTGCGCGGTCTCCGCGTTCATGGCCACCACGAAATCAATTTCTTTTTTGCGCGCGATGTAGCCGTGCTTGCTGGCGCGGATGGTATACCAGGTGGGCAACCCGGCAATATTCGATGGGAACAGGTTCTTGCCGGATACCGGCACGCCCATCTGGAAAATGCTGCGCAACAGCACCATGTTGGCCGATTGCGAACCCGATCCGTTCACCGTGGCCACCTGAATGCTGAAGTCGTTTACGTTGCGGCGGGCACCGGATGTTTCCGCCGTGCGTTCCTGTAGTCCTGCGTCAAGCGTTGGCATGATTAATTCCTGTGTGCGGCAACTCGGCCGCGCTGGGCCTTATTATGAACTTCCCACAAGCATGAGCTTGTATCCATTATAAGACAGTGACTTCCATCACACAGTTGACGTGAGAAGCACGGGCGGGACAGTAGGTCCAGGTTCTTAGGTAATTAAGGGACGCTGAGATACCGCCTGCACCCGTCATAAATGAGCGGAGCGGCATGTCAGGAGGTAGGGGTTTCGTAAAAAATCTTGGGTTTTGTAAGAAGCAAAGCAGGCCTTACCCCAGCGTCGCCACCAACAACTTCGTGTCGTCAGAAATAATCCCGTCCACGCCCAGTTCGGCGGCGCGGCGCATGTGGCGCGGGTCGTTCACGGTCCAGGTAACAACTTTTCTACCGGCGGCGTGCAGCGCTTCCATGAGGCGCGGCGTGAGCAGCCGGTAGTGCGGGACCACGTATTCCGCCGGCAGAACTTTCCAGCGGCGCAGTTGCCAGGGCGTTTGCGCCAGCGCTCCCAGGATAAGGTTGCGATCCAGACGATGCAGCCGCTTCACAACTCCGGGGAGGAACGAAGAAATGAAATAACGTTTGGGCTGAGTACGACGCACCGCTTGGGCAACGATAGCCTCAATCCCGCGGACTTTCACTTCAATGTTGAGAAACGCCGAGCGGCTGTAATGATCGAGCACGTCTTCGAGGGACGGCGGCGCGGCGTGATGCAGGTGCTCACAGCGGGCTTGAATCTGGTGAAGATTGTGACGACGGAGGACGAGCCCGTGCAGCTTAGGATCGTGCACGATCACGGTGTGGAGATCGCGCGTGCGGCGGACGTCAAACTCAAAGCCGTGAGCGCCGTGGTCCAAGGCGAGGTCGAAGGCAGGGAGAGTGTTTTCTTCGGCGTAACGGCGCGCGCCACGATGTCCGAGAAGCAGGAGCTTTTCAGCCAAGCTAATCCAGATCAAAGTCGCGGATCATGGGGCCTTCTTCCGGACTCTCCTTGGCTTTCTTCATGGCTTCCTGGAACTTCTTTTCCAGCAGTTCGGATTTGTTTTTTTCCGCGTCCACGGCCTGGCGGAAAATGGACTCCTTGCGGCCTTCGTTGTCGCGCATGGCTTTGGCCGCGGCCTCAAAGTCAGTAAAAGTCCTGGGCTTGATGGGCGCAACGTGCGAAATCACCGCCTTGGTGACCGGATCAACCTTGAGGACGGCGCTGCAGCACGGGCAGCCAATTTCAAAGAAATCGTTCGACGGCTTAGCCATAACAACTATTGTATGCCTAAGGCGAGTCCGCGTTCTGCTAGAATTTTCGTGAGCTTTAGGTAGTTTTATGCCAAATTCCGCCGCATTTACTGACGTTCCCACCGCTCTTGAAGAAATCCGCGCCGGGCGGATGATCATCGTGGTGGACGACGAGGACCGCGAAAACGAAGGCGACCTGACCATTGCCGCCGAAAAAGTCACTCCGGAAATCATTAACTTCATGGCCAAGTTTGGCCGTGGACTGATCTGCCTGGCCATGACGCCGGAGCGCCTGGACTACCTGCGCATCGGTCCGATGACGCGCGAAAACACGTCGCCCTACGGCACGGCGTTTTATGAAAGCGTGGAAGCGCGCGAAGGCGTGACCACCGGCATTTCCGCGCACGATCGCGCACGCACGATTCAGGTGGCGATTGATCCGGCGAGCCGCGCGGCGGACCTGGTCCGCCCAGGACACGTGTTCCCTCTCTGCGCGCGCAAAGGCGGCGTGCTGGTACGCGCCGGACAAACAGAAGCTTCGGTAGATCTGGCCCGCATGGCTGGGCTGATTCCGGCGGGCGTGATTTGCGAGATCATGAAAGATGACGGCACCATGGCCCGCGTCCCGGACCTGATGGAATTCTGTCAACAGCACAGCATGAAGATGCTGACCGTGGCCGAGCTGATCCGCTACCGCATGGAAAACGAGCGCTACGTGATGCGCGTGGGCGAAGCCATGCTGCCCACCACGCATGGCGAGTTCCGCATGATCGCCTATGAAAGCCAGCTCGGAGGCGAGTCGCACGTGGCGCTGGTCCGCGGCGACGTGGAACATGCCACAAAGCCGGTGCTGGTCCGCATGCACGCGCATTGCCTGGCCGGTGACGTGTTTGGCGGATCACTGTGCGATTGCCAGACCGTGCTGGACCGCTCCCTGGAAATGATTGCCCGCGAAGGCACCGGCGCGCTGATCTATCTGCATCAGGGATCGAAAGGCTTCAGCGTTTCCGACGACAAGCGGCTCACGTTCCACCGTGAAGTGCGCGAGCAGGTAACGCCGGCTCACCAACGGAAAACGCAGCGCGACATCGGACTGGGCGCGCAGATCTTGTCCGACTTGAATTTGAAATCGATCCGTTTGCTTACGAACCATCCCAAGCGCGTGGCCGCGCTGGAAGGTTTTGGGATCAAAATTACCGAGCAGGTTCCGGTGCCGACGGCTAAGACCGTGGCCGGATAGGATTCTTTACCACAGAGGACACAGAGCGCACGGAGGTTGGGGCGTGCGCTTTTATTGGTGTTGTGGACTGATCGCGTCTCGGAGTTTACCTTCCGTCCGCTTTGATCTGCGCAAATCAGCGGCGAAAGTTCTTAGTTTAGTTTAGTTTGGCCGTTTTCGGCACCACGCACTCGTCTTCAATCACAAACTGCGTAGGGCAAACATTCGATCCGCAGATTACCGGGATCAGGCCGCGGAACTGGCGGCGCGTAATCAGGCCGAGCGTGCCGCATTCCGGACAAGCGAGCACCGCCCAGTAGGGATCGTCCTGTTCGCCCACTTCGCCAGCGTTTTGCAAGACGAAGATGCTGCCCGGTTCCATCTGTTCCGGGAACCATTCCGTAACAATACTCAGTTGTGCCACCATCCGTCACCTCCGGTCAGGTACCGCGCTTTGCCCCCTGACGTTTTGCCGTTCTGCTTGCCGATTCATCCGTTCCCAAGCCTCTTCCCCGATAGCCGTTTCTTGTTGACCGTTTTTACGAGCTTTTGCGCCGCCGCGCACTCCGCCCGCCATGCGATTGCGCCGGACGGCGGTTAAAAATCTCCGCATGCACTTCCCGAACAGCGTCATTCAAACAAACACCCAGCAGCGGCTGGCGCGAGTTCTTCAGCACGTCAATCACCCGGCGTTCGGAATCTTCCAGGTAAATCCGTTTGCCGTCGGTGAGCAAGTGGTAATCCGAACCGTTGTTCACCGCTTCCGCCAGACGCCGGCCTAATTCCTTCTGCAAGAACTTCATGATGCGGCGCACGCGCTGCAAAGGAAATCCTTTGCGGCGCAGAGCGCAGATCACGGCGATCTCCGTGATGTCGTCCGCGGAGTACAGCCGGCGGTGGCCTTCGCGCCGGGGAACCACCACGCCGCGTTCGTCCCACCATTGCAACTGACGCGGCGTAATGCCGGTGAGCTTGACTACCTGCGCCGATGTAAAAACCTGGTCCATAACTACACAGAAATGTTTTAAACATTTCTGCCTGCAAATGTTTGCATCATTTTATGGGCAGAACCAAGAAAGTCAACGGGAAATCCGTGGAGACCAGGGATTAAGAAGATCAGATGAAGAGCCAGGAAAGGCGATCAGGCGAAATACAGAGCGATGAAGAAAAGGATGAAGCGGTAGGCGTTCAGAACGTAGTGCAGTGAAAACGTCAGGACAACCGCCTTGGCGATCGCCATGGGAACGGAGTCGCGATAGGCGGTGCGCATCGCGAAAAAAGCATAGGTAAACAGAATTGCCAGAGCGACGGGGAAAATCAAGTTGTCAGAGTTGAGTACATCCAGGCGTATGCCGCGGTGCAAGGCGATCCGGAACGCCCAGGCGCAGGCGCCGTACAAGGCGGTAAAGAGAGCCAGCAACCAGAACGCGGCAAAGTGCAAACTGAAGACCAGATGCTGGCCGAAATATTGCCGTTTGCGCCACTGCAAAACGGCCACCAACATGGCATACAGCGGCACCATGATCACCGCCAACGAACGCGCCTGCACGTCAACCATGTGGTCAAAAGAATGTTCGAACTGCTCCGGCGTCACGCCCTTGGCTGCGGTCCTGGCGGCCACCAACCGCGAAGCCATCTGGCTGTAAGACATTTGGTGCGTCTGAATGCGCAGGGTGGTGCGCAGGCCGCTCCATCCGATGAGCGGAAGCATAATGAAATAAATCAGGTTGGCGATGAAGAAGAGTTGAAACGGATGCAGGTATGGCTTGCGGCATCCACGAACATATTCCGCCGTGAGAAATCCGGGCCGCGTGAACAAGAGCCGGAAGCTGCGGAATATTTTGGAATCAAAATGAAAGAACTCGCCCAACGCGTGCGTAAAAAAATGCCGCATGGAAAAATCTCCTTTGCTGGGCTTCTTTTCTCCGCAGTTGGAACAAAACTTACGGTCCACCGTCTCGCCGCAGGTGGGGCAGGTCCAGGGACCGGTAGAGAAGTTTGGTCGAACAGCTTCCGTCTCCAGGTCGGGGTCGCTGCTCTCCATCAGGTCTGGGCCGGAACCTCCGCCCACAAAGTGTACGATCTCCAGCTTGTCGCCATCCTTCAGAACAATCGCGTCCCAGCCGGTGCGGGGGACGATCTCCAGGTTCAGCTCAATGGCGACGCGATCACCTTTCATCCCCAGATGAGCAACGAGCGCAGCCACGGTTAGGCCGCTCGAAAACTCGCGCGCTTCGCCGTTGATATGGAGAGTCAAAGAAAACCAGCCGTTAGCCATTGGCTCTTAGCCTGTGGCTTTGTAATGTGGGACGGACATTATCGCGTAAGAAGACGCCGGGAGCCAAGATACAAGATAAAGGATAGACAACAAGTGCCGGGGGATTCGGACGCAATGGTGGTTCCGGAAATTCCCAGAAAGGATAAAATCAGGCATTCCTTGAACTGCTCTGCGAAATGAAGTTGCGCTGTGCGCATGACTTGCTTAGGCCGACTTAAGGAGCGCTGATGGAACATAGCCTGCCACAAACAATCTCGCTACTGGAACGCACTCCGGTGGCTCTCAATTCCCTTCTGCGCAATTTGCCGGACGCATGGACCCTGCGGAACGAAGGGGATAAGACCTGGAACCCCTACGATATCGTCGGCCATCTGGCTTATGCCGAACGCGCGGACTGGATGCCGCGGGTGAAGACGATATTGGAATTCGGCGAGAACAAGGCCTTTGAACCGTTTGACCGGATGGGACAACAACCCGAGAGCCAAGGCAAATCTCTGGAGCAACTGCTGGACGGTTTTGCGCGGTTGCGGTCAAACAACCTGAACGAACTGCGCGCCATGAATCTGACTTCGGAAGACATGCAACGCCGCGGCAAGCATCCGAACTTCGGCGTGGTCACGCTCTCCCAATTACTGGCCACATGGGCCACGCATGACTTGACCCACCTGCACCAGCTTTCCCGAGTCATGGCGTACCAATATCGCGACGCCGTTGGTCCGTGGAGCGCGTACTTGGGCGTACTGAAGTGCGGTGGACATAGCTCGGAATAAGAGCAGCAGTTAGCAGTTAGCAGTTAGCCGTTGGCTCTTGGCTCTTGGAGTTGATTTGGTTTGGCCAATTGCTATTTGCTTCTTAGTATCCTCGCTTGGTATTTACCGAATTCAGCAACGGCTTTCCGGCAAGGAAGCGGTTCAGGTTTTCCACGATCAAATGGTAGTGGCGGTCCCACAGCTGTTCGGTGACCGCAGCGCTGTGCGGGGTGATGAGCACGTTGTCCATCTCCCAGAACGGCGAGTCGGCGGGCAGTGGCTCTTCTTCGAACACGTCCAAGCCGGCGCCGGCGATCTCGCGGGCCTTCAAGGCGGCGATCAGCCCAGGTTCGTCGATCAGCGGTCCGCGGGCCACGTTCATCAGGTACGCGTCGGGCTTCATCTTCTTTAAGCGCGCTGCGTTGATAATGTGGGTGGTGGCGGGCGTTACGGGAGTGCAGAGCAGAACGTAGTCGGCTTGGGGCAGGACTTCGTCTATTTGCGCCGACCCGAAAACGGCGTCCGCGCCGGCCGCGCCTTTGGACGGATCTTCTCGAACCGCCAGCACGCGCATCCCAAGAGCTTTGGCCAGGCGGGCGAACTCGGCTCCGATTCCTCCCATTCCGACCACCGCCACGGTTGCGCCAGCGACCTCTCGTGGACGCGGGCGCTCATTCCACAAAATTTCCTGTGACCAGACTTTCCTGGCCTGGTACCGCATGGCTTGGGGCAGACGTTTGGCCAACGCCAACATCATGGCAATCGCGTGTTCAGCGACGACGGGTCCGTGCACGCTGCTGGAGTTGGTGAGCAGCACGTTGCTGCGCACCAGCTCCGGGAACATGAGTTGATGGACTGCGGCGGCGGGCGAATGTATCCAGCGGAGCTTTTTCGCGGCAACAAATTGTTCGGGACGTAAGGACCATCCGATGAAGACGTCAGCGTCCACGATTTCTTCCGGCACGCGATCGTAAGATTGCAACTGAACGAATTGGAAATCAGGGAACGTTGCCTGCAAGCGTTCGCGCAGCCACGCCGGAGCATGCCAGAGTTCAAAGCGGTGATAGTGGACGATTAGGACTTTCATTTTGGCAATTAGCAATTAGCAATTGGCAATCGGCAAAAGCGCATGATTCTAGAACCTAGAGGCCCTACAACCCAAAGCGTTACAACTTTCTTGTGGATTCGAGAAAATCTCACCCCTTCTTCTTCACCCTTAGATCGTGTCCGGTCATGTCCATCGGCTGCGGGAAGCCGAGCATTCCCAGCACCGTGGGCGAAATGTCCTGCAATGACCCGTCCGGCCGCAACGTGAAATTCTGCGCGTCGTCGCTGACCACGATAAAGGGCACCGGATTCGTAGTGTGTGCTGTGTGCGGACCGCCAGTCGCCGGATCGATCATCTGCTCGGCGTTGCCGTGGTCGGCGGTGATGAGCATGGCCCCGGCGCGCTGCCGGACGGCGTCGTAAATTCCGCCCAGGCAACCGTCCACGGTTTCAACGGCTTTGATGGTGGGTGGAATCTGTCCGGAGTGGCCGACCATGTCCGCGTTGGCAAAGTTAACGATCACGATGTCGAAAGCCGAATCGTTCACGGCCTTGATCACGTTTTCCGCGATGCCGGCGGCGGACATTTCCGGCTTCAGGTCATAGGTCGCAACTTTTTGTGATGGCACCAACACGCGGTCTTCTCCGGGAAACGGCGTTTCAATTCCGCCATTGAAGAAATAGGTCACGTGCGCGTATTTTTCCGTTTCCGCTACGCGCAGGTTGCGCAGATGGTGGTCGGCCATTACGTTGGCCAAAATGTTTTTAAGGAAGTCCGGTTGCACGACGAAGGGCAGAGTGAACTGTTTGTCGTATTGCGACATGCAAATGTATTTCAGGTTCTTGGGCCCGCGGCTGCGTGGGATGGCGGCGTCCAGGGCTTCGGCGTCCGGCAGGTCGCGTCCGCCGGTGGCGGTAAGTCCGCTTTCGCGGGCCAGGCAGCGCGTGATCTGGCGGGCGCGGTCAGCGCGGTAGTTGAAGTTGATGACCGTATCATCGTCGCGAATCACGCTAACCGGTTGCCCTTGATTGTTGATGCAGACGAACGGAATCACGAATTCATCGGTGACGCCGCGATTGTAGGAATCTTTCATCCCCTGCACGGGATCAATATATTCGCCGCCTTCAGCCTTGCCGGCCACCATGGCGTCAAAAGCTTTTAGTTCGCGGTCCCATTTCTTGTCGCGGTCCATGGCGTAGTAGCGGCCGCTCACACTGGCAATCTTGCCCACGCCCAGGTCGCGCATTTGCTTCTGCAAAGCCTCAAGGTACACGGCGCCGTTCGTGGGCAGAGTATCGCGCCCGTCCATAAAGCAGTGGACGAACACGCGGTCCACGCCATTCTGTTTGGCCATGCGTAGCAGCGCGTAAAGATGCTTCTGGTGGGAGTGCACACCGCCATCAGAGAGCAAGCCGCAGAAGTGGAGCTGGCGTCCGCCACTGCGCGCGTTCTTGATGGCTTCCAGCAATACCGGGTTGGAGTACAGCCCGCCGTCTTCAATCATCAAGTCGATCTTGCTGATGTCCATGGACACGACGCGCCCGGCGCCAATATTAAGGTGACCGACTTCGCTATTGCCCATCTGCCCAGTGGGCAGGCCCACGAAGCGTCCGCTGGTCTGGATGAGCGTGTTGGGAAATTCCTTGAGCAGACGATCGTAGTTGGGCTTGCGCGCCAGCGCGATGGCATTGGCCTTGGACGGCGGTGCGTAACCCCAACCATCAAGAATGATGAGAACAAGAGGACGGTTCATGGCGACGAGGGGATTGTAATTGGAAGGATTGCCAGAATTGCCAAAATCGCCGGGATTGCCAGGATTGAAAAAGCTACTCTACCACTGGTTTGCACGGATGACACAGATCAGAAAATTAGGACAGGCTTTTTACGGCTTCTTCAGACTCACCGTGGCCGCCACGTCATTTCCCGTGGGACCCACGGCGTGGGCCCAGATGTTGGTGAACGCGTCCTTAAGTTCCGGATGTTGGCTGGCGAAGGCCGTGGCCAGGGTGCGGGCTTCGGCCTGGGTGGCGGCAAAGTCCGCCGTGCTGAGGACGGAATACTTAATCGACACGTCCAGCGTGGATTCCGTACTGAACACGGACATCTCCGTCAGCTTGTAGGTCTTGCCGTTGGCGGAAAAGTTTACCGGGTTGCCGGCGAGCGGAACGTCCGGCGGCTGGAGTCCGGCCGATTCCTGGATGATCTTGGCGAGCAGGTTGCTGTCCATGAATTTCACCGGCGCCAGCAAGTCCCAGGACGTAACGTAATAGAACCAGGCGTTATAGCTTTGGCTCTTGGCTTTGTACTCGCGCGCGCGCAGCAGATACCAGAGGCCATCGCGTCCGTTGGCGGCTTCCGGACGAACGTAGAAGCCGGCCAGCTTCCATCCGTTGAGGTCCTCAAAAATAGCCGTCATGGCAAAGGGGCCCCTGGGTCCGGTTACGTCCATGATGACCACCGCGTACTTTCCCGTGGCCAGTCCGGGCAGGTTGAATTCGGCTGAGCCAGAAGCCAGACCGCTGGCGCTAAAGGCGCCGCAGGTATAGCGGCCTTCAGCGGTGGGATTGGTCCCGGTATTCAGAACGTAGATGGCGCGCAATTGCTGGCGGACACCAACCAGGGCCTCTTTATTGTCATTCACCGCGGCGGCCACGCCGCCAAAGCCAGCCTGCAAGGCATTCGTGGACTCGGCACGCAGACCACCCAGGTCGCCGCGCGTAGCTTGGTCAAAGGCCACCTGGCCGGCGGCTTCAATGGCGCTCCGTACGTCCGCGGGAACCTCGTCGCGCGACTGGCAGCTTTGCTGCGTCTGGACGAGCGCCGGAGGTGGCTGAACAGGAGCTGCCGGCGTCTGGGTTTGGACGGCGGAAGTCGGAGCAGGAGTCTGGGCGGCGGAAGTTTCGGCGGAAGTCTGGGCGTGAGATTGAGTTGAGGCCAAAATCACCGTCGCCATAAAAAGCGTGGCCAAGGCCGGCACGATAAGGGTGTAGCGGGTTCGCGTCATTGTTTGTCGTGTTTAATTCAAGTTTCTAGTTCTGCCTGGGGCTGTGGGACTCGTCTTAAAGCATACTGGTCAGACAATTTAGATGGCAAACACTCTTGCAGGACTAAGAAACCACAGTGCCTGGACTACAGCCATCCGTTGAAGACACCAGTGTAAACGTCTTTGGATCGACAGGCGTTCAATAGACGTGCTCAACCCGTTTTGGGACGGCTGATTGTCACTAATATTTAACGAAAGAAGCAAAACTTCTTTGTTCGCTCGTTCTCTCCGGTAAGGGTAGAATTGGGTGCAATCATTTTAAACAACGGCGCAGGTTCCAGATTGGGTTTACAGAGAATGAAACGTCTTCCCATCACGGTGGCATTGGTTTGTTTGCTCGCGGCGGCTTTGGCCGGAGTAAAACAGTCCGCGGACGGCCAGCAGCCAGCGCCTGGGGCCACGCCACAGGTACGAGGCGGAATTTCCGCCAGTGGAGCGCCTTCAGCCCAAACCGTGGCCGCCCAGAAGACGGCGACGCCGAAAGCCGCGGTCCAAAAGCCGGCTCCGGCAACGCGTACTGGCAAAAAGCCCAAACCTACGCCGACGCCCACTCCCACGCCTACACCAGAACCAACGCCGGTACCCACTCCAGTGCCCACGCCGCCGCCTCCTCCGCCGCAGGTCACATACCGGGATGGCATGTTGACCGTGGAAGCCATGAACTGCTCTTTGAATGAATTGCTGACGGCGGTCCGTAACAAAACAGGAATCGAATTCGAAGGCATTGATCGCGCTACAGAGCCGGTGGCGGTGGTGGTAGGTCCCGCACCGGAAGGCGAAGTAATTTCCGGCATTCTGGCGGGATCACGCTACGATTTTCTGATCATCGGCAGGCCGGACAGCCCGGGCATTATCCAGCGGGTAGTCCTTTCGCCCAAAGGCACGCCAGCAGCCATGACGGCCCGAATCCCGGTTCCTAAAGCCGCGGACGCGGACGACGACAATGCGGACGAACAGTCACCGGACGAACCGCAGGATACGGCCATGACGCCACCTAACACCACGGCGCCGAATCCGCAGCAAGGACCGAAGACGCCCGAGCAGTTGATGGAAGAGATCAGAAAGATGAAAGGCTCGCCGCCGGGCGATGCTCAATCCAACCAGGCTCCGCGTAAACCTCCGCTGTAGCGGCAGCGGCGAAAGCCAATTTCAAGAATCTAGTCGGCACGAGCAAACTCATGCCCTGAACACTTGTGGCTAGTGGGCTGAAGAAATGGAAATAACAGAAGTCGCCGGAGCGCTCTCCTGCTTGCTGGGCTTATACGCGATGGCCGTCAGAATGGCATTGATGACCGCGTAGCCGCAGGCGATGCCCAGAGCGAGTGAGAAGGCGATAGTAAGCAGGACGGTGGAGGAAGCTAATAAAGTTCGCATGAATTTAATTCTTCTTCTTTTCAGCAGGCCATTTCGATCAGCCCACTTGAGTTCGGCCCAGGCTTAAATTCTCCGGTCCAAAATGACTAGTTCGGCTCAAAACACCCGGCGCTTTAGGCGTTTCACCGGATCCGTCCGACACAGGCGGCATTGTGCTTCAGTTTGGCCCTAAAGTCTGGATTACCAGGGATACAGCCCTACCGGTTTTTAGCATGAGATTTTTATCATAACCGGCGCAAATTGTTGATTTTACAGTGTTAACTCTCTTGGCTCTGCCCGGCCACGTTGACCGGTTACCGTGGTCACCGCTAACATACGAGAGTAGAGCTGTGGTTACCTTCTTCCGCAAGGCCTGTAAGGGCGCTGGGCCATGAAATCCGAGGACCCAGGAGTTGAGGAGTTTGGCCCCAGGCTCAGCAGCCCAGGCTCAGCAGCCCAGGCTCAGCAGCCCAGGCTCAGCAGCCCAGGTTTTAGTACGCCGGGTTTCAGTATCAGGTTAAGGATTCATGGCCATAAGCAAGATCACGGTGCGTGGCGCCCGCCAGCACAATCTTAAGAACATATCGGTGGAGATACCCCGCAACACGCTCACGGTGATTACCGGACTGAGCGGATCGGGCAAATCCTCGCTGGCGTTTGACACCATCTACGCTGAAGGCCAGCGGCGCTACGTGGAAACGCTTTCGGCGTACGCGCGCCAGTTCCTCGACCAGATGGAACGTCCGGACGTGGATTCCATCGACGGCTTGAGCCCTGCGATCTCGATTGAGCAGAAAACTACCTCGCGCAGTCCGCGTTCCACGGTGGGCACGATCACCGAAATTTACGACTACCTGCGCTTGTTGTATTCGTCGGTAGGACTGCCGCATTGTCCGAACTGCGGTAAGCCGATCAGCCGGCAATCGGCGGAACAGATTGTGCACCGTGTGCTGCAACTCAAGCCGGACGACCGAGTCATGGTGATGGCCCCGCTGGTCCGCGGACGCAAAGGTGAATTCAAACAGGAACTGGCCAAGCTGGCACAAAACGGATTTGTGCGCGCGCGCATTGACGGCGAACTCCGCCACCTGGACGAAGAGCTGGACGAGATCCAACTGGACAAACGCAAGAACCACACCATTGAAGTGGTGATCGATCGCTTGCTGATCAAGCCGGGGATCGAAAAGCGGCTCGAACAATCCGTAACCACGGCCATGAAGCTGGCCAACGGGCTGGTGGTGGTTGGCGTGGTGGGCGGCGAAGAGCAACTGTATTCGTCGCGCATGGCATGTCCGGACTGCGGCATCAACATACCGGCGCTGGAACCGCGGTCGTTTTCGTTCAACAGCGTTTACGGCGCGTGCAAGGAATGCAACGGCCTGGGCAGCAAATATGATTTTGACCCGGCCAAGGTGATTACCGATTGGTCCAAGCCTTTGCTCGACGGCGCATTGGGTCCGGGGTCGGGTTCCAGCTACTTGCAACGCATGGTGGAAATTGTTGCGGCGGCATACAAGATTGATCTCTCCACGCCGTTTGAAAAGATGCCGGCAAAAACGCAGAACCTGCTGCTCTTTGGTCCGGACGAAAAAGAAGCACCCAAGCTCGGCTTCCGCGGCGTGCTCGGCTTCTTAAAGCAGAACATGGAAGAAGCCACTTCGGACAGCTATCGCGAATGGCTGCTGGCGTACATGTCCGCCACCAAGTGCCCGGTCTGCCATGGACAGCGGCTGCGTCCGGAAAGCTTGGGCGTAAAGATCAACGGACTTTCCATCGCCGAGTTCACGCACCTTTCCGTCGGACGCTCGGTGGAAGCCGCAGCCAAGATCAAACTCAACGATCGCGAACGCGCGATTGCCGGACGCGTGCTCCACGAAATCAGCGAACGGTTGCAATTCCTGAACGGCGTGGGCCTGGGCTACATATCACTGGACCGTTCAGCCGCCACGCTATCCGGCGGTGAAGGCCAACGCATCCGCCTGGCTACGCAGATCGGTTCGCGACTGCGCGGCGTGCTCTACGTGCTGGACGAACCTTCGATCGGCTTACACCATCGCGACAACAACCGCCTGTTGCAGGCGCTGGCGTCTTTGCGCGACCTGGGCAACACGGTGCTCGTCGTCGAACACGATGAAGAAACCATCCGCCGCGCGGACTACGTGATCGACCTTGGTCCCGGAGCGGGATTGCATGGCGGCGAAGTTGTTGCGTCCGGTACGCCGCAAGAAATCATGGACACCTCCGAATCGCTCACCGGGCAATACATTGCCGGCACGCGCAGCATTGCCACGCGTTATGAACCGCGTCCGACGAACGGCAAAGCCCTGACGATTCTTGGCGCGAAAGAAAACAACCTTCGCAGCGTGGACGTAACGTTTCCGCTGGGCGTGATCACCGTGGTCACCGGAGTCTCCGGATCGGGCAAATCCACGCTGGTGAATGACATTCTGTACAAAGCGCTGGCCAAACAGCTTTACCGCTCGCGCGAAGAACCCGGCGAGCACAAAACAATTTCTGGCGCGGAACATGTAGACAAAGTTATCCGCATTGATCAATCGCCGATTGGACGCACGCCGCGATCGAATCCGGCAACTTATACCGGCGTATTCACGCACATTCGCGATCTGTACGCCATGCTTCCGGAATCGCGCGAACGCGGCTACAAAGCCGGGCGGTTTTCTTTCAACGTCTCCGGCGGACGCTGCGAACACTGCCAGGGTGAAGGCGAACGCCGCATTGAAATGAACTTTCTGCCGGACGTGTACGTGCTCTGCGAAGTCTGCGGCGGCAAACGTTACAACCGCGAAACGCTGGCGGTGAAATTCAAAGACCGCTCCATCGCTGACCTGCTGGAGATGGCCGTCTCTGACGCGCTGCCGATCCTCGAAGACATTCCTCTCGTCCGGCAAAAGCTGCAAACGCTGGAAGACGTAGGCCTCGGTTACATCAAGCTAGGCCAGTCCGCGGTAACGCTTTCCGGCGGAGAAGCCCAGCGCATGAAGCTGGCCAAGGAACTTTCCAAGCGCCAGACCGGACGCACGCTCTACTTGCTGGACGAACCAACCACCGGGCTGCATTTTGAAGATGTAAACAAATTGCTGGAAGTGATCCACCGGCTGACCGACCTGGGCAATTCGGTGATCATCATCGAACATAATCTTGACGTCATCCGCAACGCCGATTGGATTATTGATCTGGGTCCGGAAGGCGGCGAAGATGGCGGACGCCTGGTAGCTCAAGGCACGCCGCAGCAGGTGGCGAAAGCCAAAAAGTCTTTTACCGGACAAGCTTTGGCCGAATACTTCGCCCGGCCTGCCGTAGCGGCCACGACGGCGGCGACCAGCAAGGCAGCTCTTCCCAACAGCGTGAAATAAAGCACCAATCTAAACAAACTCGCCGCAAACGGTGGCCATGTTTCGCAATTCAAAAACCGGCAGTTCTGGGGTGGTAAGAAGTTTTCTCTTCTGCCAGCTTGCAACTGATTGATAATAAAAGACGAGCGGCCTTTGTTCCGGAATCTAGAATAATTCTTACTTTTTGTTTGACATTTTCATTTGTGGCTTAAAGTCTCTTCAACCTTCTCCTTATACCTGGGCACAAAAGAGGGGTAGCGCTTTGGCTTCCAATGCTTAAAAGCTACCCCTTGACTTTCCTCTCCAGCAAAACTTAAGCGCCGGCAACTTTCTCCGTTGAAACCCTTTCGTGTAAAGTGAACACAGCTCAAAATTTTGCCTTCAGGATCTTTGACCAAAAATCCTTTGTCCGGCCCCGATTTCATTTCGCCGCCACCGCCACCAGATCCGCGGTCCCCGGAACCCGCGTCACCATTGCCACCGCCTTTGGTGATTACCGTTGGACCGCCGTTGCGCGATCCCAACCGTCCGGCGTGGGGCTTGCTGGAAGTTGTGCTGGCCAGCGTGGGATTTTTCTTTGCCACACTGGTTGCGGCTGCACTTGGCTACGCCATTGCGCACCAGGTACCAGGTTTAAGAAATCTGGGCTTTGAAAAACTATTGACTGATGCCCGCGTGGCCGTGCCTGTCCAAACGGGAGCCTATGTGGCACTTATCGGTCTCATGGTGGCGCTGGTAAGCTTGCGAAGCCACGAGCCTTTCCTGAAAGAAATTTCCTGGAACGCGCCGAACCGCAAACGCGTGTGGGCTGCCGTTTTAGTTGGGCTGGCTTTGGTGGGCGTGGCAACTCTGGGTGAAACTCTGTTCGCCCGTTGGATGCCCAAGTCCGTGCCCATTGAAAACTACTTTCGTGACACCACGTCAGCTTACCTGCTCGCCTTCTTCGGCATCTTCATTGCTCCGCCGATTGAAGAACTCTACTTCCGCGGCTTCCTCTATCCGGCTATTGCCCGCTGGACGGGCATTTGGCCGGCGGTGGTCATTACGTCCAGCACGTTTGCGTTGCTCCATGGGTCGCAACTGGCCTTTGCGTGGGTCCCGGTGTCCATCATTTTTATCGTAGGAACGGCGCTGAACATAGTTCGCGTGAAAACCAATTCCGTGGCCACTGGCGTGGTCGCGCACATGATCTACAACTTTATCCTGATGCTGGGCACGTTCATCGGCACGCACGGCTTCCGCAAATTCGACAATGTGTAGATTGGATTCCCGGCGCGCAAAGCTGATAGTTTAGATAGCGTTATGGCACAATCGGCCCGCGAACAACTTCTGGATCTTCTGGCGACCAACTCTTTCCGTCTGGGCGAATTCACGCTTTCCTCCGGCCTGAAGAGCGACTACTACGTGGATTGCCGCACCACCACGCTCCACGCGCGCGGCGCGGAGCTGACCGGCCAGGTGTTTCTTGAACTCTTCCGCCAGCAAGGCTGGAAAGCCGCCGCGGTTGGCGGACTAACCATGGGCGCCGACCCAATCGTGGTGGCGGCCGCGGTGGTCAGTTCCCATGCTGGCTATCCCATTCACGGGTTTCTCGTCCGCAAGGCCGAAAAATCACACGGTATGGGACGCCGCGTGGAAGGCTTCCAGGAAAAAGGCGCGAACGTAATCATCGTGGACGATGTTTGCACCACCGGCAGCTCCACCATCCAGGCCATTGAAGCTGCGCGCGAATTTGGCTTCAACGTTGTGGGAGTAGCGTGCCTGGTAGAACGCGAAGAAGCCGGCGGACGTCCGGCGGTGGAAAAAGCCGCCGCGCCCGCGCCATTTATCTCTATCTTCAAAGCCAACGAAGTAAAAGCGCGGCTCAAACAAGCGAGCAATTAGCAATTTGCAATTGGCGGCGCAAAAAGATTCGTCCAACGCCATTTGGGGAGAACGCCTTGAAGCGGCACCGTCAGGGGAGACATGTTCGGGATGTTTCGACCCGCCCTCGTCCGACGCGCGGGACTCGTACTCGCTCAACATGACAGGGGTTGAGAGGATCGGCAAGAATAACACCTCGTTCGGACAAGTCATGGACGAGCCGTCCCGGTAAAAAGGCATTTGCCAGCCGACGCCGTTTAACTATTCCATGTAACGATTCTCCGCGGTAACACACAATATAAGAAGCACCTGGGCTCACAGGTTACTTATGGCCGCCCATCAATGAGGGCGCGCTGCCTCCTGCCGCCCTAAAGAACCGGAGGTATCACCGTGGCGTTTGCTTCCAATGCTGACCAGATCCAGGCCCAGGTGTTGATGACCCTGGCTGCGCTTTCATACCAGGCAGAAAATCCTTTACTGGGCGAGACAGTAGCTCACCATGCGGACAGGATTCGCGATGCCATCACGCAGCAGCTCGCGCATCCTGACTACGCCACGCAGGGTCAATGGGACGTGGTCTGGGGCCCCGGCCTTTCTCTTGACCAAAGCAACATGCTGTACGTTGCCAAGAAGAAAAATGCCGCCGTGTACGCCGTGTCCATCCGCGGCACCGATCCGCTGTTCATCCGCGACTGGGTGGAAGACCTGAAAGTAATCGGCCTGGTCCACTTTCCTTTCACCAAGGGCGGCGATCCCACGGTGAAAGTAGCGGACGGGGCCCTGGTAGGCCTGACCACGCTGATTGGACTGACCGACCAAACAACCTACGCGGCTCCTAACCCGGCTGCGGGAACCAAACTGGAAGATTTTCTGCGCACCATGGCGTTCCAAACGCCGGCAGGAATCGAAGTTCACGTAACCGGACACAGCCTGGGAGGATGTCTGGCTTCTGAAGTTGCCGCATGGCTGGCGTTCCAGTCGCCGCAGTGGCAGCAAATTCCCGGGCCGGTGAAAATCCGGGCGTTCACCTTCGCGGCTCCGTCCGCGGGCAACGACAAATTCGCCAAATATTGCAACCAGCTGTTTCCTGATTCCTATCGCGTATTTGACACGCTGGATGTTGTTCCCAACGCCTGGGCAACGCTGGAGACCATCAAGACTTACTACCGGCCGGCGCCGCTGTGTCCGGAACTGCTGAAAGTGGCGATTGACGCCGACAACCTGATCGTAAAGCCAATGGGTTACACTCAGGCTTTCATTGCCGTGGATTTGCCGGGCGTGGTTATCAATCCCGCCGCGGGCGATCCGCTGCAAGCGTTCATGGCTCAGATTCTGTCTCAACATGACTCCAACAATTACCTTACGCTGCTGAAGGCCGCTCCCATCAAGCCGTTGTTTGCGGTGTAGAGGAATCAGCAGTCAGCACTCAGCATTCAGTCCATCTGCGTTACATCAGAGTCCGCGAAAACCTTTCAAACACAGAGGAAAGGAATAAGCGGAGTTATGACGAGGCAGAATACCAGGAAGGCTGATTCCTCCTCCGATCCCTCTATTCCTCCGTGTTTCAAGGTTTTTGCCATGTCCGCAGTAACGCGTGGGGACTGAGTGCTGCATGCTGACTGTCGAGTGCCCTCAGCCCTTCGGATAAAATCAAGAAGCAATTACAATCAAACATATAAGCGGCGAGACCGGGGCCCCCGGTACGCGGTGCCTTTTCGCGTGTTGGGGTGGAAGACCGACTTGCGTGTCGAGCCGCGCGGTTACAGGAGCGCGCGAATCCCCGCAGGACGAGAATCTTCAGCGGTTTTCGCGCAGCGAACAAAAATAATGATCATCACCCTTGAATGGACCCCCGAAGGCGTCCTGTTTATTGACCAGACTCGGCTTCCGATGGAGGAAGTCTACGTCACGTGCCGCACCTATCAGGAAGTGGCCGTGGCCATTCGTGACATGGTCGTCCGTGGCGCTCCGGCCATTGGCGTGGCTGCGGCGATGGGCGTTGCGCTCGGCGTGCGCGACTCGCAAGCCAAAGACGTGCCGAGCTTGCGTGCTGATCTTGAACAGATATCCAAGGTCATTGGCGCTACGCGGCCGACGGCGGTGAATTTGTTCTGGGCCATCCGGCGCATGCAGGAAAAGTTCGAGTCGCTTGCCGGCAAACCAATGGACCAGATCAAAGCAGCCCTGGTCGCCGAAGCCCGGCAGATGCACGTGGAAGACGTTGCCGCCAACAAGGCCATGGGACGCTTCGGCGCTACGCTCATGCCCGCATCCGGCGGCGTACTCACGCATTGCAACGCCGGAGCGCTGGCTACTTGCGGTTACGGCACTGCCTTGGGCGTGATCCGCGCGGCGATTGAAGCCGGAAAAAATATTCATGTCTATGCCGACGAAACACGTCCATTTCTACAAGGCGCACGGCTGACCACATGGGAGCTGACCAAAGACGGCATACCCACCACGCTCATCGCCGACAACATGGCCGGCACCATGATGCGCCTGGGCAAGATCAAAGCCGTGGTCGTGGGCGCGGACCGCATCGCGTCCAATGGCGACGTCGCGAACAAAATCGGCACATATTCGGTGGCAGTGCTGGCGAAAGA
>Ga0209069_10000050_pt1 | contig 38866 bp, 36 predicted proteins | sample Str013_2_FD_187202 | JGI IMG/M metagenome (GOLD analysis project Ga0209069, IMG submission 187202) | Freshwater sediment microbial communities in response to fracking from Pennsylvania, USA - Straight Creek_MetaG_SC_2013 (SPAdes) (version 2) | ecosystem: Environmental > Aquatic > Freshwater >...
CTGTCCTGGTCGTGGACGATTCCCCTGAAGTCCAACGTTACCTTCGCGCCTTGCTGGAACTCGACTCTTACCGGGTCGAGACGGCTAGCAGCGGGCATGAGGCTTTGCAGACCCTTCGCACTGCACCCGCCCCCGAAGTGGTGCTGCTCGACGTGCAGATGCCAGGGATGGATGGCTTGGAAACTTTGCGGCGGCTGCAGGAACTCCTCGAGCGCCTGCAGCAGCGTCGCGTGACCGTGGGGGTACTGGAGCATCGCGGGCCAGGCGGCACGCAAGGTGCGTTCGGCCGCCACCAGGTAGCGCTCCTCGCCCAGCAGGTATCCCAGCCGCTGCAACACCACCGCGGCGGTGCCGTTGCCGGCCGGCAGGGCGTCGTCGCCAAATGATTTCGGGCGGCCAATCAGGACCTCGTGATCGTCGGCCGTAAAGAAGAAGCCGCCATGGGCGCCATCCTCGAAATGCGCCAGCACCACATCCATCAGCTCGGCGGCGAAGCGCAGTTCGCCGGCGTCGAAGCGCACGCTGGCCAGCTCCAGTATCGCCTCGGCCAGGAACACGTAGTCGTCGAGATAGGCGTTGAGGCGCGCGGCGCCCTCGGCGCTGGTGGCCAGCAGCCGGCCGTCCCGCCAGTGATGCTCACGCAGGAACTGCAGCGCTGCGGCTGCGGCCGCGCCCAGATCGGCGCGCGCCAGCGTGCGCGCCGCGGTGGCCAGGGCCCGGATGGTCAGCGCATTCCAGCTGGTCAGTAGCTTGTCATCACGCGCCGGGCGCACACGCTGCGCGCGCAGCTGCAGCAGTTGTTCGCGCGCCGAGCCCAGCTGCTGTCGCACTGCGTCCGGACTCAGGCCGCGCTCTGCCGCGAGGGCCTCGATACCCGCCGTGACGATCAGGTGGTGGGCGTGGCCTTCGAAGTTTGCCGCCCGTTCGAGTCCGTAGCGAGCCGAGAACAGCGCGAATGGCTCCGCGCCGAGCGTGGCGCGCACCTGTGGCGCCTGCCACACGTAGTAGCTGCCTTCCTCGCCGGCCGCGTCGGCATCGAGGCTGGAGTAGAACGCGCCGCCCGGCGCGCGCATCTCGGCCAGCAGCCAGTCGGCGGTGCGTGCCGCCACCTCCGCGTACAGCGGCTCGCTGGTGGCACAGGCCGCCTCGGCATAGACGCTCAGCAACGCGGCGTTGTCGTACAGCATTTTTTCAAAGTGCGGGATAGCCCATTCAGCGTCGACGCTGTAGCGGTAAAAGCCGCCGCCCAGCTGGTCGAACAGACCGCCCTCGGCCATGCGCGTCAGCGTCAGCGTCGCCATGTACAGCGCCTGCAGGTCGGGCACCGGCGCTGCGGCGCTGGCGTGCCAGTCGCGCAGCAAGCGCTGCAGCAGCGGCGCGTGCGGAAATTTCGGCGCACCTCCGAAGCCGCCCCAGTGGCTATCCAGACTGGCTTCGAGCTGCGCACGGCACTTGTGCAGGGGCTGCGCGTCGAGTGTCTGGTCAGCGGCCACCGGCGCCGGATTCATGTCAGCGAGCGCCGCAACCACCGCGCCGGCGCTGCGGAGCAGCTCGGCCTGGTGATCGCGATAGTAGTCGGCGACATGCGTGAGCAGCTCGCTGAAGCCCGGCATGCCATGACGGCGCACGGGTGGGAAATAGGTGCCCGCAAAAAACGGCCGTTGATCGTCATGCATCAGGAATACCGTCAGCGGCCAGCCGCCGCCGCGGCCGCTGAGCATCTGCTGCGCGAGCTGGTACAGGCGATCGAGGTCGGGACGTTCCTCGCGATCGACCTTGATATTGACGAAGCGCTCGTTCATCAGCGCCGCAGTGGCCGGATCCTCGAAGGACTCGTGCGCCATCACGTGGCACCAGTGGCAGGCGGCATAGCCGATCGAGAGCAGAATGGGCTTGTGCTCGCGACGCGCCAGCGCCAGCGCCGCATCGCCCCAGGGATACCAGTCCACCGGGTTGTGCGCGTGCTGGCGCAGATACGGGCTGGTCTCGCTCGCCAGACGGTTGCCGTGACCGCCCGCTACATTGGCCATGGGGTGTGTCCGTCACATTGAGTAGAATGGCGCGCCACTATACGCGAGACCCTCCCTGACATGACCCTCCCGGACGATGACGCGACGGCGTCGGCGGCGACGCCGCCAGCGGCACTGGCGCTGCCCGCGTTGCAGCTCAAGGGCGGTGAGGATCGCCGCCTGCGTGCCGGTCACCTATGGGTGTTCTCCAATGAAGTCGACATCGCGGCCACGCCGCTGACCGGCTTTGCCGCGGGGGCGCAGGCCCGGGTGCTGAGCGATCGCGGCCAGTTCCTGGGCTATGCCTATGTGAACCCGCACGCGCTGATCTGCGCGCGGATCCTGGCCCGCAGCCCGGTGCATCCGCCCGACCGCTCACTGCTGGTGCACCGGCTCAAGGTGGCCCTTGCCTTGCGCGAACGGCACTACGCCGCGCCCTACTATCGACTGGTGTTCGGCGAGGCCGATGGACTGCCGGGCCTGGTGCTGGACCGCTACGGCGACGTGCTGGTGGGTCAGATCGCCACCGCCGGTATGGAGGCGCTGCGCGAGGACATCGAAGCCGCCGCGATCAAGGTGCTCGGGCCCCAGGCACTGGTGTGGAAGAACGATGGCGGCTCGCGCGATCTCGAGCAGCTGCCGCGGCAGATCATCACGGGCCTGGGCAAGGCACCCGAGGAAGTCTCGGTCGTCGAAGGGGTGCTGCAGTTCCAGGCGCCGCTCGCTCTGGGTCAGAAGACCGGTTGGTTCTATGATCAGAGCGCCAACCGCGAACTGTTTCGGCGCCTCTTGTGGCCGGGCGTACGCGTACTCGACCTGTGCAGCTATGTCGGGGCCTGGTCGGTCACCGCGCTGCGCTGCGGCGCGCGCGAAGCCCTGTGTGTCGATTCCTCCGCGGCGGCGTTGGCGCTGGCGGAGCGCAACGCGGCTGCCAACGGCGTGCAGGTGTCCACCCGGCGTGGCGACGCCTTCGACGTGCTGGATGAACTGCAGCGTGCTGGCGAGCGCTTCGATGTCGTGGTGCTGGATCCGCCGGCCTTCATCAAGCGGCGCAAGGACCTGGCACGCGGCGCGGCCGCCTATCGCAAGCTCAACCAGCTGGCGATGCGCCTGCTGGCACGCGACGCGCTGCTGGTGAGCTGCTCCTGCTCATGGCACCTGCCGCCGGAGGAACTGGTCAGGCTGATCCAGTCGGCGGGCCGGCACAGCAGCCGCTTCGTGCAGGTACTGGCGGCCGGCGGCCAGTCACCCGACCATCCGGTGCACCCGGCAATACCGGAAACGCGGTATTTAAAGGCTTTTTTCTGCCGCGTCACGCGCGAGTGAGTTGCGGGTAGAATTGCGCCTGCATGCTGACCTATCCGCATATCAATCCGATCGCGCTCAGGCTCGGGCCACTGCGCGTGCACTGGTACGGCGTCATGTACCTGGTGGCCTTCGCCGCCGCCTGGTGGCTGGCGCGGCGCCGCGCGGCGCAGCCGGGCTCCACCTGGAATGCGCGCGCGGTCGATGATTTCATCTTCTACGCGATGCTCGGCACGATCATTGGCGGGCGCGTCGGCTACGTGCTGTTCTATGGTGAGGCCATGTGGCGCGCCGATCCCTGGTATCCGCTCAAGGTCTGGGAAGGCGGCATGTCCTTTCACGGCGGCTTTCTCGGCGTGCTCACCGCGGTGGCACTGTTCGCCCGTTCGCAGGGGCGGCGGACCTTCGACGTCTTCGATTTCACGGCGCCGCTCCCGGGCATCGGCATCATTGCGGTGCGTATCGGCAATTTCATCAATGGCGAGCTGTGGGGGCGCCCGACCAGCGCCTGGTATGGCATGTGGGTCAGCGACGGCCCCGGTGCGACGCCCGTGGGACGCCACGCCTCGCAGCTCTACGAGGCCGGACTCGAGGGGCTGCTGCTGTTCACCATACTGTGGCTCTACACGCGCCGGCCGCGCTGGCGCTACGCGCCCTCGGCACTGTTTCTGCTCTGCTACTCGATTGCCCGCATCAGCGTGGAGTTCGTGCGCGTACCGGACGCGCAGCTCGGCTACCTGGCGGGCGGCTGGCTGACGATGGGCCAGCTGCTCTCGCTCCCCATGCTGCTCGCCGGCGTGCTGCTGTGGCTGCTGGCGCACGCGCGCCGCGAGGCTTCCGGCAACTATCAAGCCGCGGCATGAAGACCTACCTCGAGCTGCTGCGCCGCGTGCGCGAACACGGCGTGCCCAAGAACGATCGCACCGGCACCGGCACGCGGGCGCTGTTCGGCTACCAGATGCGCTTTGACCTGGCGGCCGGCTTTCCGCTGGTCACCACCAAGAAGATCCACCTGCCCGCGCTGGTGCACGAACTGCTGTGGTTCCTGAGCGGCGAGACCAACACGCGCTACCTCGCCCAGCACGGCGTGCGCATCTGGGACGAGTGGGCAGACGCCAACGGCGAGCTGGGGCCGGTCTACGGCAAGCAGTGGCGCCGCTGGCAGGCTGCCGACGGCCGCCTGATCGACCAGATGAGCGCAGCGCTGCGGCTGATCCGCACCGATCCTGATTCGCGGCGCATCATCGTCAGCGCCTGGAACGTCGGCGAGCTGGAGGCGATGGCCCTGCAACCCTGCCATGCGCTGTTCCAGTTCTTCGTGGCCGACGGCCGGCTGTCCTGCCAGCTCTACCAGCGCAGCGCCGATGTATTCCTGGGCGTGCCCTTCAACATCGCCTCCTACGCACTGCTGACGCACCTGTGCGCGCAGCAATGCGACCTGGAGCCCGGCGAGTTCATCTGGAGCGGTGGCGATTGCCACCTGTATGCCAATCATTTCGAGCAGGCCGATGCGCAGCTGGCGCGCATTCCGCTGCAGTCCCCGCGCCTGGTGCTGCGCCGCCGCCCGACCAGCCTTTTCGACTATCAATATGAGGACTTCGACTTCGTGAATTACCAGTTTCATCCGGCGATCAAGGCGCCGATTGCCGTATGAGTTCCGCCCGCAGCAGCCGGCCAGCGATGTTCCGCGTGCGCCGCTCGAAAGTGCATGGCCGCGGCGTGTTCGCCGTGCGGCGCATCCGCAAGGGGACGCGCATCGTCGAGTACCTGGGCGAGCGCGTCTCGCACCAGGAGGCCGACCGGCGCTACGAACTCAAGCAGTCGCATGACAATCATACCTTCCTGTTCATCGTCGATCGCGGCACCGTCATCGATGCCGGCGTGGACGGCAATGAGGCGCGCTTCATCAATCACGGCTGCGACCCGAATTGCGAATCGGTGACCGAGAATCGGCGCGTGTTTGTCGAGGCGATCCGCACCATCCAGCCGGGTGAGGAACTGAAGTACGACTACTCCATCGGCCGGGCGCGCGACGATCCCCCCGATGTTGATGAGGTGTTCGCCTGCAGCTGCGGTGCCGAAAAATGCAGGGGCACGATGCTGTGGCCGGCCAAGCGGCCACAGCCGCGCCGGCCAGCGCTGCCTAAGCGCAGGGTCAGGGTGCGCAAATGAGCGCCACCCGGCTCTCGCTCGGCGCCACACTCGGTGCCGTGGGTGTGGTGTATGGCGACATTGGCACCAGTCCGCTGTATGCGCTGGAACAGTCGCTGAGCGCGACCGGCCAGTCGCCGCCGTCGCCGGCGGCGATCCTGGGGATCCTGTCGCTGATGTTCTGGAGCCTGCTGATCGTCGTCACGCTCAAGTACGTGGTGCTGATCATGCGTGCCGACAACGAGGGCGAGGGCGGCATTCTCTCGCTGTTCGCGCTGGTGCAGCGGCGCCTGGAGGAAATGCACCGCTGGGGGCGGGCGATCATCGCGCTGGCAGTCATGGGCGCGGCGCTGTTCTACTGTGACGCGCTGATCACGCCAGCCATTTCGGTGCTCGGTGCGGTCGAGGGACTGGAGCTGCTGGACGCCAAGGCCGCCAGCGCCGTCGTGCCCGTTTCGCTGATCATCATCATGGTGCTGTTTGCGATCCAGCGCCGCGGCACCGAGCGTGTCGGGCGCATGTTCGGGCCCATCATGCTGCTGTGGTTCCTGGTGATCGCGATCACCGGGGCCAGTGCCATCGCGCGTCATCCGGCGGTGCTGGCGGCCCTCAATCCCGCCTATGGGCTGGCGATGCTGCTGGCGCGTCCGGCGGTCACCGTGGCGGTGCTCGGCGCGGTGTTCCTGACGGTAACCGGCGGTGAAGCGCTGTACGCCGACATGGGACATTTTGGCAAGGGACCGGTGCGCCTGGCCTGGTTCGCGCTGGTCTGGCCGGCACTGCTGCTGAGCTATTTCGGCCAGGGCGCGTTGATACTCACCGATGCCAGTGCGGCTCACAAACCGCTGTTCGCGCTGGTGCCGGCGCCGCTGCTGCCATGGATGGTGGTGCTGGCGACGCTGGCAGCCATCATCGCCTCGCAGGCGACCATCACCGGGGCCTTTTCGGTGACGCGCCAGGCGGTGCAGCTCGATCTGCTGCCGCGCCTGCGCATCCTGCAGACCTCGGCCCGCGAACACAGCCAGATCTTCGTACCTATCGTCAATGCGATCGTGCTGGTGGCCGTCTGCCTGCTGGTGATTGGCTTTGGTTCCTCCGATGCGCTGGGCGGCGCCTATGGTGCCGCGGTCGCGGGCACCATGGGCATCACGACCATCCTGGGCATGGTGCTGGCCACTTCGCGCTGGCGCTGGTCGCGCTGGCAGGTGGCGCTCAGTTTCGGTGTGCTGCTGATCATCGACCTGGTTTACCTGCTCAGCAATCTGGCCAAATTCGCGCAAGGGGCCTGGGTGCCGCTGCTGCTGGCCACGATGCTGTTCGGCGTCTTCATGACCTGGCGCTCGGGGCGCCGGCTGCTGCGCAATGCGCTGCGTGAAATGGCCATGCCACTGTCCGATCTGCCGCGGGTGATAGCCGGGGCGACGCGCGTGCCCGGCACGGCGGTGTTCCTGGTCAGCGAGCCGCGCTACGTGCCGACCGCACTGCTGCGCAACCTGGAACACAATCATGTCGTGCACGAGCGCCTGGTATTCCTGAACATGGAGTTTTCCCGCTCGCCACGCCAGGATCCTGCCGATCGCCTGCGCATCGAAACGCTGCAGGAGAACGTCTACCTGGTGACCGCGCGCTTCGGCTTCATGGAAACACCGGACGTCAATGAGGCGCTCAAGCAGTGCCGCGTCCGCGGCCTGACGCTCTTTGGTCTCGACTGCTCGTTCTTCTTGGGCTGGCACCTGGTGCGGCCACGGCCGCGGGCCGGCTACGAGGGCGCGCGGCGGCGGCTGTTTGCCTGGATGCAGCGGCGCAGCACGCAGGCGGCGGAGTTCTTTCGCATGCCCGACAAGCGCGTGATCGTGCTGGCGACGCAGGTAGAACTCTAGCGCCGTGTCGGCGCCGCGTGCGCCATGCGTATCTCACTCATTGTCGCGGTGGCGGACAACGGCGTCATCGGCCGCGCGCAACAGCTCCCCTGGCACCTGCCCGACGATCTCAGGCGCTTCAAGGGGCTGACCATGGGCAAGGCGCTGCTGATGGGCCGGCGCACTTTTGAATCGATCGGCAGGGCGCTGCCGGGCCGGTGCAATCTGGTGCTGAGCCGCGGCGCGCTTACACGCGGCGCCGGCCCGTTGCCGCCGGGCACTACGCTCGAAGGCGTGGCCAGCATTGCCGACGCGCTGCAACGCTGTGCCGGCAGCGAGGAGCTGTGTGTCATCGGCGGCGCCGAAGTGTTCCGCGACATGCTGCCGCGGGCCACCGACCTGCACCTGACGCGCGTGCACGCCGCGCCCGAGGGTGAGGTATGGTTACCGGCGATCGATGCGCGCGACTGGCGCGAGCTTGGGCGCCTCGAACACCCTGCCGATGAGCGCCATGCCTGGCCCATGACCTTCATCGACCTGGTGCGCCGCTGACGACTGGGGGAGTAGCCCGTGAATACCGCATCCGGAAATCGCTTAAGCAAGGTCCCGCAGGTCACGCTGCTGTTCTGGATCATCAAGATTGCAGCGACCACGCTCGGCGAGACTGGCGGCGACGCGGTCTCGATGTCCATGCACTTAGGCTACCTGGTGGGCACAGCCATCTTCGCGGTGCTGTTCGCGATAGCCGTCAGTGCCCAGATTGCCGCACGGCGCTTCCTGCCCTGGCTCTACTGGCTGACCATCGTGGCCACCACCACGGTGGGCACGACGCTCGCCGATTTTGCCGATCGTTCGCTCGGGGTGGGCTATGCCGGCGGCACGAGCATCCTGCTGGCACTGCTGCTGGCCTCGCTGTTCGTCTGGTATCGCGCGCTCGGCACGATAGCGGTCGACTCTGTGAGTTCGCCGCGCGCCGAGGTGTTCTACTGGGTGACGATCATGTTCTCGCAGACACTGGGCACCGCGCTGGGTGACTGGACGGCCGATACCGCGGGCTTAGGTTATGGTGGCGGTGCGCTGATCTTCGGTGCGCTGCTGGCGCTGGTGGCGGCGGCGTATTTCTGGACCCGCATTTCACACACCGCGCTGTTCTGGTCGGCATTCATTCTGACACGGCCGCTCGGCGCGGTGGTCGGCGATTTCCTCGACAAGCCGGTGGCCGCCGGCGGCCTGGCCTGGAGCCGCTACACGGCCTCGGTGGCGCTGTTGGTGTTCATGGGGCTGTGCATCGTGCTGTTTCCACAGCGCGCGGCCTCGAGAAGTCACTGAGCCGCGGCGCCGGCAGTATCTGCTACGCCGCTTTGCGTGCCCAGGCGCCCACCAGCCCGACCAGCGGGCCATAGGAGCGTGCCGTCACCAGCTCCGCCTGCAGGCGCGTTGCCAGGGTGTCCAGATCCCCGACCGCGTCGGTGGCAACGCCCAGTTCCGTGAACCGCGGGCGCAGGGTCGCGACCAGGTCAGCCAGCCAGGCTTGAGCGGCGGCATCGTGCGCCATGGGCACCTCGACGCGCAGCATGGGTGCCTGGAAGCCGCTGTCGAGCAGACCCTGGTACAAGGTCAGGGCCATGTCGGGCCGGGCGCCGCCACGACGCAAGGTGTTGCACAACAGGTCGGCACACGCGGTGCGCAGTGGCAGATGGCCGACCTGCGCATAAAAGCTGGCCCAGCTCGGCTCCTGAAACACGATCACTCCACCGGGGCGCAGCAGCGCGCTCAGTGTGCGCAGCGTTGCCAGCGGATCGGGCAGAAACATCAGCACGAATCGCCCCACGATGGCATCGAAACTGCCGGCGAGTCGCAGCGTCGATAATTCGGTCTCGAGAAACTCCACGTTGCTCGCGCCGGCCGTGGCGGCGCGGGCGCGCGCCTTGCTCAGGGCCTGCGGGTCGCGGTCCAAACCCAGTACACTGCCAGTTTTCCCGACCAGCGCGGCGGTCAGCAGCGCCACGTCGCCGACACCCGAGCCGACATCCAGTGCCCGCTGACCGTTCGCTACGCCGGCGTCGCGGAACAGCCGCGCGGTGCAGTGGGCCAGGGTGTCGGCCTGCCGGGTCAGGCGCTGATATTCAGCGGCGCTGTTGCCCAGTACATAGTCGCTGTGTGCCCGCGCGGTGTTCATGGGGTGTACTCCGAAAAAAATCCTAGTGGTTGAGTGCTTCAGCGGCAATCCAGGCCGTATCGCGCAGACGCTGTGCCACGAGCAGCAGCGCCCCGAGCATCAGCGCAATTGCAATCAGGCGGAATCCTGCCGCCGGTCCCCCAGTGTGACTGGCCAGCGCGCCAAATACGGTCAGGCCAACAAAGCCGGCCAGATTGCCGATCGAGCAGATCGTGGCCAGAGCGGTGGCCGCGGCCCGTCCGCTCAGGAACTCACTGGGTAGCGACCAGAACGGGCCGATGAATCCGTACAGGCCGGAGGTCGCGACTGACCACAGCAGGATGCACGCGGGCAGGCTGCCAGCCGTGCCGAGCAACGCGAAGGCGGTGGCGGCGGTCAGCAGCGAGAGGGCTGCGTGCCAATGCCGTTCTCCGTGGCGCGATGCACTGCGCGACACGACGACCATCGTGCCAAGGCCGATGAGATTGGGGACCATCACCAGCAAGCCAATGGCGAGGTGATCAAGCCCGTGACCCACCGCCTTGATGGACTGTGGCATCCAGAATCCGGCCACGTAGTTGCCGATCATGAACAGGAAGGCGATGCTAGCCAGGTACAGCACGCGCGGATCCCTGATGGTGCTCAGCACCGAGTGACCGGCCGCACCGGCTTTGGCGTCGGCCGCGGCCCGCAGCACCGCGACCCGCTGGTCCTGTTCGGCCGCAGTCAGGAAGCGCGCTTCCTGAGGACCGTTCGGCAGCGTCAGATAGCAGACCACGCCGCCGACGACGGCCGGCAGCGCCTCGAGGATCAGCACCCAGCGCCAGCTGCTCAAGGCGAAGGCGTGCACGTGATCGAGTATCCAGCCCGACAGCGGGCCGCCAAGGATGCTGGCCGCAGGCAGTGCCGTCATGAAGATGCCGATCGCCTGGGCCATTTCCCGCTGCCTGAACCAGTACGTCAGGTACAGCAGGATGCCCGGGAAGAACCCGGCCTCGGCCACCCCCAGCAGGAAGCGGGCGACGTACAGTTGCGCTGCGCTGTGCGCGAAGGCGGTCGCCAGCGAGACAATGCCCCAACTCACCAGGATGCGCGCGATCCATACGCGCGCGCCGAGCCGTTCGAGTATCAGGTTGCTCGGTACCTCGAACAGGAAATACCCCCAGAAGAAGATGCCCGACAGCAGGCCATACTGCTGGCTGCTCAGCCCCAGTTCGTGATTCATGGTCAGCGCGGCGAAGCCGACGTTGATGCGATCGAGGTAAGCGATGACGTACAGCACGAACAGGAATGGCAGCAGGTGGCGGCGGATTTTTCGCCCGACCGCGCCGTGGCGGTCCGCGGGCGCGCCGGCGTTGAGTTGCAGTCTGATGGCCATCGGCGCCCCCCGCTTGCACGTGCCGGTGCAGGCACGTGGCGGGAGGATAGGGCGAGGCCCGTGTTCTGAATAGCAGAGATTTTAGACTGATATGTTGCCGAAAACGCAACGCATCAGCGGCGCTTATTCCGGCGCTTGCTATGGATCTCGATATCGAGCGCCGCGAACTGCCGTCGTAGCGCGATCAGGAAGGCCTGTGCCGGCAGGGTCGGCGGCCGCGATTTATGACGGCACAGCACAAATCGGGTCGCCGCCAGCGTCGGGTAGTCGATCGGCACCGTCTTGAGCAGGCCGGCCTTGACGTCGGCTCGCACGACGAGACCCGGTACAAAAGTCAGCGCCTGCCCGGAGCGCGCGAAGGTGGTCGCCAGGGCAATAGTATTGACCGTGAGTAGCGTCTGCAGCGTGAGGCCCTCCAGTGCCAGGGCCCGGTCCAGCAGCGTGCGCGTGGCGTGCGAGTCATCCAGCAGCGCTACCGGGTGCGCGGTGAGTTCGCGTAGCGACAACCGGGGGCGCGCGGCCAGTGGATGGGCGGGATGCATGATCGCGACAATCGGATCGCGCAGCGACTGCACTTCCTCGACATCGCGATGCGGCGGCGGCTCGAAGCTGATGGCGATGTCGCATTCCTCGTTGGCCAGTGCCGCGATCGCCCTGATGCCGCCGGTCACCTGCACCTCGTAGGTGATGCCCGGGAACGCGCGCGCGAACTCGGTCATCGTGCGATAAACCACGCTGTTCACCGTCGCCTCGACGCTGATGATGCGCACCGTGCCGCGTCGCAATTGCTGCAGGTCATCGATCTCGGAGTGTAGCCGCTCGAAATCCCGGACCGTCGCATGAGCCTGGCGCGCGAAGACCTCGCCGGCCAGTGTCAGGCGCATGCCCGCCGCATGGCGCTCGAACAGCGGCATGCCATAGCGCTGTTCCAGCAGCGCAATCTGTCTGCTGACCGCCGAGGGGGCGACGTAGAGCCGCTCGGCGGCCTGGCGTATGGAGCCGAGGCGAGCAGTCTCGAGAAAATAGCGCAGTGCGGAGAATTGCATGAGCGCGGCGTCGGCCGGGTTATACCCGCGTGCGTCGCCCTGTTCCCCGCCGGGGAGCCGCGCCCGCAGCTGCCGGCGCCGGTGGCGGCGGCAGCACCGGCAGTTCGGTCTGCTGTTCGAGGCCGGAGCGGACCAGGCGGCGCAGCTCGGCATCGATCCGCGCATCGGTCTCGATGGGCACGTAGGCTGCCAGACGGCGATCTACCTGTTCGCAGGCCCGCTGGTAGGCATCCTTGGAGCCGCCCTTGACCCAGTTCTCGCGGTTCTCGCGGTCGAACACGGGATCAGTGAGATACAGCTCCTTCGGCCAGTATTTCAGTGTCTGGGGCGAAGTGATCAGATGATCGTTCTGACGCAGATAGCTGACCAGGTCCGCGGCCGGCAGATCCTCGAGCACGCGGATGTCGCGCACGAAGTGCAGGCATTGCCCGCAGATCTCGTTGTCGAACACCAGCTTGGCCAGGCTGAAGGTCAGCACGTAGTCGAGCATGCCGGGACCGGAGACGGAATTGACGCCGGCCAGCGCCGCCAGCATTGCGCTGGTCATGGTCTCGGCGCCGGCCTGGGCGTCGAGCAGCTTGGTGTCGCTGAGCGCCATGTAGGCCTGGGTGGGGACTCCCAGCGACTTGGCGATCGCCACGTAGCCCACGTTCAGATGCTGGGCCTCGATGGCCGCCATTGGCGAGCTGGCCGCCTTCATATGAAAGGTGGCGGGCGCGCCGCCAAACAGCACCGGCGCGCCGGACTTGACGACCTGCGTCAGGGTGATGCCGGCGAGCGTGTCGACGCAGTGAAACACCAGCGCACCCACCAGCGTCACCGGTGCGATCAGGCCCATCAGCGTGACCGGGACGATCTCGAGCGGGATACCCGCCTCGACACAGTCGATCAGGTTCTGGCAGGAGTCCTCGCCAAAGCGGAAGTTGCCGGTGGCCGTGACGGTGAAGATCGACATCGGCTTGGCGACGAGTTCGGCGCGATCGCTGCGGAACAGCTGCATCATTTCGACCATGCGCGGCACGCCGTGTTCGCTGAAGGCACCCGAGACCACCGGTTTCTTCGAGTTGACCATCACCATGTACAGGCGCCAGGCATCCGAGACCCGCGACTCGATGTCATCGTTGGTGGAGAACGCGGTCGCCAGGTAGGCGATGTGCTCCAGTCCGTCGCACAACCGGGCGTACTCGACGAAGTCCGTGGAATTCGCGAGGCGGGTCTCGCCGCTCCGGTGATCCATGATCTTGAGGCCGCTCGAACCCGGCACATAGTGCACATTGCTGCCGCCGAGCTCGGCATGCGCCCGGCCGTCGCGGTCATAGAGCGTGAAGGACTTGGGCGCGCTGGCGATCGCACTCTCCACGACCGCGGGCGCGAACAGGATGCGCTGGCCGTCGGGCGAGGGCTTCAGACCATGATCCAGCAGCCGCTGGCGCAGACCCGCACCGCGAATCTCCAGGCCGATCTCGGCCAGAATCTTCTTCGCCTCGACCAGGATCGCACTGATCATCTCCGGGCTCAGGATATTCAGCGTCGGTCGCATGACTCGATCTCCCAAGCGTTGACGGGCCCTAGCCCGCGCCCGCCGCGATCGCCTGCTTGCGGTGTGCGACATAGTCGGCCAGCTGCTCGCCGATCGCCGGGTCGAGCGCTGGCTGCTGATATTCGGCCAGCAGCTGTTTCCAGATCCGGTTGGCGCGTTGCGCGGCATCCAGCGAACCGGCTTCCTGCCAGGACTCGAAATTCTGGCGCGTCGACAGCAGCGGTTCGTAAAAAGCAGTCTCGTAGTGCGCCAGCGTGTGCGCGGTACCGAAATGGTGCCCGCCCGGCGCGACCTCGGCGATGGCATCGAGCGCCAGCTCATCGTCGTTCACCGCGATGGGCCGCAGGAATTCGGCCATCATCTGCAGCATCTCGGCATCGGTAATCAGCTTCTCGAACGACGCTGTCAGGCCCCCCTCCAGCCACCCGGCCGCATGGTACACGAGGTTGGCGTGCCCCATGATCGCGCCCCACAGCGACATGGCGCTCTCGTAGGCCGACTGCGCATCCACGCAGTTCGACGAGGTCGTGTTGCTCGAGCGCAGCGGCAGCTTCAGGCGCCGGGCGATCTGGCCGCTGGCGAGCGCGGCCTTGGCATACTCCGGCGTGCCCAATGCCGGCGCGCCGCTGCGCATGTCCACGTTCGAGGCGAAGGAGCCGTAGACGATGCGCGCCCCGGCACGTACCGTTTGCGAGAGCGTGGCGACCGCGAGGACTTCGGCGGTCTGCTGCGCCAGGGTGCCGGCGAGCGTCACCGGGCTCATCGAGCCGGCCAGCGTGAAGGGCGTGATGCAGCAGGCCTGCCCGCTGCTGGCCAGCTCAACCACCGCTTCGGTCATCGGAATGTCGAGCTGCATGGGCGAGTTGCTGTTGACGATCGCCATGACCAGCGCATCCTGCGCCAGCGCCGCGGGCGCGACGCCCAGTGCGATGCGATTCATCTCAATGCAATCGGCGGTGCGCATGCGGCCCAGGCCGTTGGCCTGGCAGTTCTTGTCGAGCAGCGTCAGCTGCGCCAGATACAGGTCCAGGTGCCGCGACTCGGGAGGCAGGTCCATGGCCTCGAAGGGACCGCCCGATTCCTGGTGGATGACGTTCAGGCTCTGCACCAGCCGCAGAAAGTCGCAGACCTCGGCGTGGGTGCCGGCGCGCCGGCCGCGATCCAGATCGGAACAGAAGGCCGGTCCGCCCACCGAGCAGAACACGAGACTGTTGCGACCGATGTGCAGGTCGTGCGAGCTGTTGCGGGCCCGCAGCCGGAATTCAGCCGGTGCCAGTGACAGTTTCTCCAGCACCAGACTGCGATCGAAGCGCACCATCAGCGTCGCCTCGTTGCAGTCGGCGCCGGCCGCCTTCAGCAGTCGCCGGCTGCCCGCCTCGAGAAAGCGCATGCCATGGGTCTCGAGGATCGTGAGTGCCGCGCCAATGATGGCGTCGACCTGATCGGCGCTCAGGATCTCAATTGGCGCATAGCGGTTTACGAGTTGCTGGAATGGGAGCTGGCGTACCGCCGCCGCCACGCGCCGCGCTCTGCTGCCAGGACGGCTCAACGGCAGCTCCGGTGCCGGCTACAGCGCATCGCCCGGGTCTTTCAGTGCGCGCGGACCCGGCCCGAGCGGCGCGCTCGCCTCAATGGTAGTGCCCGCATCGCGTACACTCACCGCGCGCAGCGTGCCGCCAATCTGGGCCAGCCGTTCGGAGGCCGCCAGCAGCCCAAAGCATCCGGGTTTGTTGCGGTCCCGATCGCTCATGCCCAGACCATTGTCGCTGACCCGCATGCGCACCGAGTCGCCGCGCAGTTCGACGCCGACCTCGATACAGGTGGCCTGCGCATGCTGAGTGGCATTGGCGATGATTTCCCTGGCCACGTCGTGCAGTACGCTCAAGGTCCATTGGTGCACCAGCAGCGGTTTGCCAGGGAGTGACAGGATGATGCGTGTGCCCGTGTTGCCGCTCTGTTCGCTGACCAGGCGTTCCATTGCGCCCTCGAATCCCAACTCACCCACGCCGGGCGGCGTCAGCTCGAAGACAACGCGCCGCAGACTGTCGAGGGTGGCATCCGCCAGCGCGGCCAGGCGCTTCGGTGTCTCGCGCCAGGTGTCGACTGTGACATCCGCCTGTGAAAGCTCCCGCAGTCCGGCGCTTAACTGGGAGATCGCCTTGAACACGCCCGCCTGCAGTGAACCGGCAATCTCATTGCGTTCCACGTCGCGCAGTTGCTGCAGGCGCTGGGCCAGTGCCCGCATCTGGCTGTGCACGCGGTCGGCGGCGGCGCGCTCCTGCAGGCGGTCGGTGATGTCGAGAGCGGTGCACAGGTAGCCGAGCGTGCGGCCGTCGGCAGCCTGGTGCGCCGAGATCTGGGCCTGCACCCAGCGTATTTCGCCTGCGGGTCGCCGGTAGCGGAATTCCAGCTCCGGGGCGGTCACATGGCGCGATCGCAACCAGACCGCCTTTACGCGCTCGCGATCGTCTGAATGGACGAGCTCGAGCCAGTCCCGGCCCACGGCCTGGCCCAGCGGGACCGCTACCAGCGCGAGCCAGGCGCGATTGGCGTAGGTCACGAGCCCGTCGGCATCCGCGCTGAGCATCGCGAGCGGCGCCGTATCGGCGACCAGCCGAAATGGCAGCTGCGGCTCTGCCGTCGCAAGCCCCTGGCGCTCACGTAAGTCGGTAACGGTGGCGATCTGGTAGCGCAGCTCATGCGGCGCTTCCTGCACGGCTACCAGATCGAGCTGCGTAGGTATCAGTGTGCCATCCTGGTGCCGATGGCTGATGGCAATGCTGGCCGAACCGCTGGCGTCAGCCTGCGCCAGCGCGGCGCGCAGTGCCGGCTGCTCGGCATCCGGGTAGAGCGTGACCAGCGAGGCGCCACGCAGCCCATCCGGCTCGCGTCCGAGCAGGCGTCCGTAGGCGGTATTGGCGCCGCGCAGCGTTACCACCAGCGGGTCAATGATCGCCATGCCGTATACGTTCTGTGTGAAGGCATTCGCCCACAGCCGCTCCTGCGACTCCGTGTGCCGGCGCTGCGTGAGGATATCGGTCACCAGCAGGATGCCGCCGATCTGGCTATGTTCGTCATGCCAGGGGTGGATCTGGCGCGCTACCCAATCCACGGAGCCATCCGCACGGGCAAAGGGTTCACCCTCCGAGCGCAGCACCGTTCCAGTCAGTCCGCGCTCAAGTTCGGCGCGCCAGTTCGGCGGAATCTCGGGCAGGATCTCATAGAGATTCCGGCCGATCAGGGTGCCTTGGCCGAGGCGCAGGCCGTCCACGAATACCTTGTTCACCGACAGGAACCGCAGCTGCCGGTCGAATTTGGCCACGCCCATCGGCACCCCCTGCATCAATTGCTGCAGGTACTGGCGTTGGATGGCCCAGGCCTCGGTAGCACGATGGTTCCTGGTCACGTCGCGCACGACGCCCGACATACCCAGCGGTGCGGCACGCGACTCGGCATAGCGCGCACGGCCAAGACTGTGCAGCCAGCGAATCGAGCCGTCCGCCAGCACGACCCGGTATTCGATCGAGTAGGCCGTTCGGTTCTGGAGCGCCGCATCGACCGCGCTGGCGACCCGCGCGCGATCTTCCGGGTGCATCAGCGCTTGGAGGGCCGCGAAGGAAGCCGGCGCATCCGCGGACACGCCCAGCAGTTCGCGGCAGCGATCCGACCAGACCAGCTCGCCGGTGGCCGGGTTCCAGTGCCACATCCCGAGTCCCGCGGCCTCCACCGCAATCTGCAGCTGGTGCTCACGATCTCCCAGCCAGCCGAGCAGCTGGCGGATTCGTCCGGTCGAGGCCTTGCGTACCGCCGAGTCGGGCAGCGGACCTGTTGGGTCCGGTGTGAGCGACGGCGTCATGGATTCGAAACTCCTGCGTAGTGCCCGGGCTTTGCTGGCGAGCGAGACTGCCACCAATCATCAGGAATGAAAAGGTTTGTATTGCGATCCCGGTTGCCTGTGCACGGCCGCCTTGCAACAGCGATGGCGTGCGGATAAGTTGCCGCCGGTGGTTCGATGAGGAGTGGACATAATGGCGCTGGCGCTGTACGCACATCCTTTTTCCGCTTACTGCCAGAAGGTGCTGATTGCGCTGTACGAAAACGGCACGCCCTTTGAATTCAGGCAGCTGGATCCGGAGCACCCGGAACGGGCCAGGGAACTCGCGACCTGGTGGCCCCTGCAGCGTTTTCCGGTGCTGGTCGAACGGGGCCGGGCGGTGATGGAAGCGAGCATCATCGTGGAGTACCTGGACCTGCATCACCGCGGAGCCGTGCGGCTGCTGCCGGACGACCACGCGGCGGCGCTCGAGGTGCGCCTGATGGATCGCTGCTTCGACAACTACGTCATGACGCCGATGCAGCAGATCGTGGGCGATCGACTGCGAGCCGAATCGCAGCGCGATCCGCATGGCGTCGCCCAGGCGCATAGCCTGCTCGAGACCGCCTACCGCTGGCTCGATGGCGCGATGGCAGCGCGGACCTGGGCGGCTGGCGAATCCTTCAGCCTCGCCGATTGCGCCGCCGCGCCAGCGCTGTTCTACGCGGACTGGACTCACGGGATCGATGCCGAATTCAGGCATCTACTCCGCTACCGCGCGCGCCTGCTGGCCCGGCCGTCGATGGCCCGTGCGGTGGAGGAGGCGCGACCCTACCGGGCGTTCTTTCCGCTCGGGGCTCCCGACCGGGACTGAAGCGCCCGGTGTCGTCCCGGCGACAGCCGCGGCCTGCGTACCTATTGAGAATCACTGCCGATGGATCACTTTGACTCCGTAGCACAGCTGCTGGCGCGCAAGCGCACGGATACCCCGGTGTTCTGCTTCTATCCGCAGCGCTTCCGCGCCGCGGCGCGCAAATTTGTCGCGCACTTTCCCGGTGAGGTGCTGTATGCGGTGAAGGCTAATCCGCATCCGCTGGTGCTGCAGTGGCTCAGCGAGGGCGGCATTCGCGCCTTCGATACCGCGTCGCTGGCCGAGATTGCACTGGTGCGCGGGATACTTCCGGGCGCGCATTGTTCGTACAACCACCCGGTCAAGCCGCGGCCGGCGATTCTGGCAGCCTGGCGCGATCTGGGCATCCGCGATTTCGTGATCGATCATCCGGCCGAGCTCGACAAGCTGCTGGAAGTGGCCGGTGCCGGGATCGTCGTGCAGGTGCGCGTGGCGGCGCAAAATCCGCACGCGACGATCAGCTTCAACTCGAAATTCGGCGCCAGCCCGCAACAGGCCGTGACGCTGTTGCGCGCGATCCAGCAGCGCGGCGCGACGCCCGCGCTGTGCACGCACCTCGGCTATCAGACCACGGACCCGGAGGCCTATGCGCAGGGCCTGCGCCTGCTGGTCGAGGTCGCCGCCACGGCCGGGGTCCGCCCGAGCTACATCAACATTGGTGGTGGCTTTCCCAGTTTGCTGCTGCCCGCGGGGCAGCGGCTCGAGGACTATTTTGTCGCAATCGGCCAGGCGCGCCGCGAGCTGGCGGGGATCGCCGACCTGCCGCTGAAATGCGAGCCGGGCAGCGCGCTCAGTCATCCGGGCGGCGTGGTGCTGACGCAGGTGGTACTGGTCAAGGAAGCGGCCGTGCACATCAACGACGGCGTCTATGGGGCCATGGCCGAAATGATTCACTCAAAGACCCAGCCGCCGACTCGGGTGATCGCCGCCTCGGGCGTCGAGCGCAGTGCCGCGTTGCGTCCCTACACCCTATTTGGTCCGACCTGCGATTCCTATGACGTGATGCCGGCGCCCTTCCTGCTGCCCGAGTCGATCCGCGAGGGCGACTGGCTGGTGCTGGAGATGATGGGCGCCTATTCAAACGTGCTGATTTCGGACTTCAACGGCCTCGGCGCACACGAATTCGCCATCATCGGCGACTAGCGCCCGCGCCACCGGCACCCGCGCTACAGGCCGGCTTCGTCCAGCAGCCGCCCGGCCTCGCGGCCATCCGGCGCGGCGCCGGCGGCCAGCAGCGCGTCCAGCACGTTTTCCTGCAGTGCGCCGCGGCGCTGCGCCTCGGCGTAGCTGATCTCCGGGTGAAACATCACCATGGCGTAGCGCGCGATGAAGCGCGTCGGAAAGCGCCGCTCGAGCTCGCCGGCCAGCTGCTTGCGGCGGGCAAAGTCCGGCGCCAGCACGCGCTCGCGCATCTCGGCATAGTTCTCCAGAGCCATGGCCGCGATTGCATCGGTGTTGGGGCGGCGCTCGCGCTCGAACATTGCGCAGGCGCGCTGCGGATCGTCGCCCGCGGCCAGCAGTCGCGCCAGCAGCAGGCAGTCCTCGAAGCCGCAATTGAGACCCTGGCCATGGAACGGCACGATGGCATGGGCGGCATCGCCGATCAGCAGCGCGCGCTGCTGGTGCCACGGCCAGCAATACACGGTCGCCAGCCGGCCCTGCGGATTGCGCTGGTACTGGGCCTCGAAGTCGGGCAGCAGCGCGAGGACTTCGGCGAACTGCTCAGCAAAGAACTCGTGCGCGGCGCCGGCGCCCGAGAGTGATTCGAAGCTCGGCGCCGCGCCGCGCGCCGGCAGGAACAGCGTGGCGGTGAAGGAGCCGTCGGGATTGGGCAGGGCGATCAGCATGTAGCCGCCGCGCGGCCAGATGTGCAGGGCATTGCGCTCGAGTGCGTAGCCGCCGGCGGCCGCGGCCGGAATCAGCAGCTCCTTGTAATCGTGATCCAGCGGCGCTTCGCTGGCCTGCAATGCGCCGCGCGCCGCGAGCGCGGCGCGCACCGCCGAGCCGGCGCCGTCGGCGGCAATCACCAGTCCGGCGGTTTCGCTGTGCACGCTGCCGCGAGTCTCATCGCGCCACTGCAGCATGCCACTGGCCGGGTCGACATCGAGGCAGCGCTGCGAAAAGCGCAGCGTGATTCCTGGCGTGACGGCCGCGGCCTCGATCAGCGACGCATTGAGCCGCGAGCGGCCGATTGCGTGGATCACCTCGGCGGGGCGCAGGCCGTAGGGCATCAGGCTGCTGCGGCCGTTTAGCTCATGCACCCGACGGCCGCGCATCTCGACCATCTCCGCACGCAGCCGCGGCAGCACGCCGGCGCGCTCGAGCGCCTGCAGGCCGCGGGCCGCCAGTGCCAGGTTGATGGAGCGGCCGCTGTCTGCCGCCGCCCGGCGCGGATCGCTGCGCCGCTCGAGCAGCTGCACGGTGCGCCCGTCACGCGCCAGCAGCAATGCGAGCAGTGTGCCCACGGGGCCGGCGCCGACAATGCTGACCGACTCGCTGTCCACGCTGAAGCTTTAAGCGCGCAGCGCCAGCGCCAGCTGCTGCGCGGCGCGCAGGGCATCGGCATAGCGGTTGTAGAGCGGCACGGGCGCCATGCGGATCGTCTCCGGCTCACGCCAGTCGGTGACGACGCCGCTGGCATCGAGCGCGGCATGCACGCGGCGGGCGCGCTCGCTGCCGCCGCGCACACGGATCGACAGCTGGCAGCCGCGCTGCTGCGGATCGGCGCCGGTCACCACCAGGATGTCGGCGCCGCACAGCGCGGCCAGGCAGTGCTCGAGATAGCCCGTCAGCTGCAACGATTTGGCGCGCAGTGCCGGCATGCCGGCCGCGGCGAACTGCTGCAGCGAGGCCAGCAGCGGCGCCGCCGACAGCACCGGCGGATTGCTGATCTGCCAGCCCGCGGCACCCGGCGCCAGCTGCAGCGCGCTGCTCATCTGAAAGCGCGAGGCTGCTGCGTGGCTCCACCAGCCCGACAGGCGTGGCAAGTCCGCATTGCGCGCGTGGCGCGCGTGCACGAAGGCGCCGCCGATGGCTCCGGGTCCGCCGTTGAGGTATTTGTAGCTGCACCAGGCGGCGAAATCCGCATCGCTGTCATGCAGGGTGAGCGGCAGGTTGCCGATCGAATGCGCCAGGTCCAGACCGGTACGCGCGCCGGCGCGCCGGGCGCGGCTGGCGATGCGCGCCAGATCGAAGCACTGGCCGGTGCGGTATTGCACGCCGGGCCACAGCACCAGCGCCAGCTCGCCGGCCTGGGCATCGATCGCCTGCTCGATATCCTCGGCGCGCAGCGTTTCCTCACCAGCGCGCGGCGCGAGTTCAATCAGTGCGGCAGCCGGATCGTAGCCATGCCAACGCAGCTGCGAGCTGACGACGTGCCGATCCGAGGGAAAGGCACCGGCCTCGATCAGTACGCGATAGCGTACCGCGCTCGGACGATAGAAACTCGCCAGCAGCAGGTGCAGATTGACGCTCAGTGAATTCATCGCCACGACTTCCTGCGGCTGGGCGCCAACGAGCTCGGCCAGCGGTGCCTGCAGGCGTTCGGCGTAGCCGATCCAGTCGCGGCGCGCGTGCTCGTGGCCGCGCACGCCCAACTGCTCCCAGTCCTCGAGTTCTTCGAGTACCCGCGCCCGGGCCGCGCGCGGCGCCAGACCCAGCGAATGACCGCACAGGTAGGTCAATTCCGCGCCATCGGCGTCGCGCGGCATGGCAAAGCCCTCACGCAACGGCGCCAGCGGATCGGCCGCATCCAGCGACTGCGCGCAGGCCGGCGTGGGAGACCAGGAGGCTGCGGCGCTCATGGGCCCTGCAACCGGTACAGCAGCGGTCGCGAGGGCAGCGCATCGCCAGCCAGTGCCGGGATCTGCAGCTGCAGCAGCCAGGCGCCGTCGAGCAGCGCGTCGGGCACGAAGGCCAGTTCCGTGATCGTGCAGCGGGGGCGGCGTGCCGCGGCCAGCGCGGACTCGCCGGGATCGAGGCCGAAGAACACACGGTGCGCCGCCAACCGACCCTCGTCATCGGCGCGATCGGCCGAAGGCACATCGAGCACCAGGTGTTCGATACCGCGCTCGACCAGGTAAGCAGCGGCCGGCAGCGACAGAAACGCGGCCGGCTGGCGGGTGTAATCCTGGCTGCGCTTGCGATCGCTGTTGGGCAGGGTGCGGATGATCAGCGCCGCGGGGGCAAAGGGCAGTGCCGGGGGCCAGGCGGCCGCCAGCGAGCGGCGCGTGATCAGCAGGTCGGTGGCGCGGGGTGCGGGCCGCGTACTCTCATCGCCGGCGGCCGCAGGCTCGGGCGTGACGCTCAACAGCAGCGCGGTGAGAAATCCCGTGGGCACGACGTCGCGCGCGTTTTGGGGTTCACGCGTGAGGTGTCCGACCGCTTCGGTGTGCGTGCCGTCGCAATGCGGCGTGAGCGAAACGGTGCTGGCGTTGCAGCTGGCGCCGCCGCTCACGCGGCCGCTGAATCCGGCAGCGTGCAGCGCGGTGCTGGAGGGCGGCGGGGCGCCGAACCAGCGCGGCGCACGGCCATCGAAATCGAGCTCCAGTGCCAGCGAATGCGCGGCGCCGGCATCAAAGGCGAGGCGCTGGCCCCGCCACTCCAGCCACGCCGGTTGCACAGCGGATCCGCTCATTGCGGGCTGCTGGCCGGGGGCGCCATCACGGTGCCGCAGTGACGGCAGGTGCGCAAGGCCTGACTGCCGTAGAAGCGCGCGAACACCGGTGGAAACTGGGTTTCGATATCGCTCAATGCGAAGAACTCCTCGTACAGCAGCTGGCCGCACTGATCGCAATACCACTGCAGGCCATCCAGTTCGCCGGGCCGCCGTTGCCTTTCGATGACCAGGCCCACCGAGCCGGCACTGCGCTGCGGCGAATGCGGCGTAGCGGGCGGCAACAGCAGGATATCGCCGGCGCGGATCGGCACCTCGCGCAAGGCGCCGTGTTCGGCCACCCGCAGCACCATGTCGCCCTCGAGCTGGTAGAAAAATTCCTCGGCCGGGTCGACGTGGAAATCCTTGCGCGCATTCGGACCGCCGACCACCATGATGATGAACTCGGTGTCGCGGAACACCAGCTTGTTGCCGACCGGCGGCTTGAGCAGATGCCGGTGCGCGTCGATCCACTGGCGAAAATTGAATGCCTGCAGGGCGCTCATGGTGCCGTTCCTGTCGATAAAAGCCGACAACTGTCGGTCAGGTGTCACTCTCGCGTATGGTACGCATAACCGGGCGGTGCTTGCGACCGCAGCAATGAAGGAAATATCGTGGTAGCAGCACAGTCCAGCCCCAGGCCGCGCCGGGTTCGCCTCGCCTGTGGTGCGCTGATCGGACTGATGACGCTGTCTGCCTGCTCACATCTGCACCGGCCGCACCCGTCCGCCTGGCATGCGCATCTGCCCTGGCGCCACGCGCCGGCCGGAGCTCCACCCCTGGTCAACGAGCTGGTGGTGGAAGCCGCCGCCGGTGCCGCGGTGCCGGCGTTGCCACAGGCCTGGGATCGCAATGCCCTGCGGGTCGACATGGCCGCCCTCAGCGGTGAGGGTGAACTGAGCCTCCGGCCCCTGCAGGGGCATGGCTGGCCCATACGCCTTGAGATTGGCGTGCAGCCCGGGAGCTTCGGGCACCTGGAAATCCGCGGTGAGCAGCGCGTGATCCTGAGCGTGGCCGCGACCGGGGCACCCGGCACCTTGGACGTACCGCAGGGCACTTATGCGCCGGCCACCAAGGAACTGGTCATTCGCTACGGCCCGTAGGGCGCCCACGCCCGACCAATCTGGGTCACAATGGCCCGCATGTCGCCGCGCTACGCGGTCATAGTCTGCAATTGTCCCTGGCACTCTCAACCCTGCTGTATGAATGGCGGCGCTATCTGGCGGCGGTCATTGCGCTGGCCGTGGCGGGGCTGTTGGTGCTGTCGCTTACCGGCATGTTCATGGGCATGATCAAGTCCTTCACCGCGGTGGTCGATCATTCGCCCGCCGAAGTGATGGTGCTGCCGCCCCAGTCGGTGAATGTATTCGATACCGGCGGCGGCCAGCCGCGGCGGTTGATTCCCGAGATTTACCAGCATTCCGCCGTGCTGGAGGCGCGCGCCCTGAATATCGGCGGCACCTCCTGGTCCAACTTTCCGAAGGAGGGTCAGCCCGCCAAAGATACTGGCGTCGAGCTGTTCATCGTCGATCCGGTCAACGGCGCCGTCACGCTGCCCGCCGACTTCAGCGACGCGGTGGTCTCCGCGCTCCAGGAGCCCTTGGCCGTGGTGGTCGATCATTCGAGCTTGGGGAGCCTCGGCGTCAAGGTGGGCGACAAGGCCAAGATGAATGGCTTCACCGTCTGGGTGCGCGCAACCGTGACCGGCTATCCCTCGATGTTCCAGTCGGTGGTGTTTCTATCGCCACAGACCGCCAAGCTGATCCGCCAATTCAACGACGGTCCCCAGATCGGCGCGATCGTGGTCAAGATCAGGAAGTCTTCCAGCGCCGCGCAGGTTGCCAGCGAATTGAATGCCATGGCCAAGGGCCGCTACAAGGCCTGGACGCGTACCGACCTCGCTGACGCCAGCCAGCGATCGATGCTGAAGGAAAGCGTCATTGCGATCATTCTTGGCTTCGCGGTCGTTATTGGCACCTTCATCGGTGTCGTGATCACCTGGCAGACCCTGCAGGGCGCCATCATGGCCAACCTCAAGGAATTTGCGAGCCTGCGCGCACTCGGTGTCTCGATGCGCAGCCTGCGGCTGATCGTCATGGAGCTGAGCCTGTGGGTGGGCCTGGCGGGCCTGGCGCTTACCGCGCTGCTGGCAGGCGCGGTCTGGGTGCTCTCCAAGACCTTCGGTGTGCCCATGGATTTTCCACTGTTCATTGATATTCCGGTGGCCATTACACTGTTGATCATCGCGGTGCTCTCGGGCGCGCTGTCACTGCGCATACTCAAGAAGAGCCAGCCGGCGGACCTGCTGCGATGAGCAGGCTCGCAATCGACGCGCGGGGCTTGAGCAAGGCCTACCGGATCGGCAAGCGCAGCGAACAGGTGCTGAAGAACATTGATTTCAATGCCTACCACGGCCAAGTGACGATGGTCATGGGACCTTCCGGATCCGGTAAGTCGACACTGATTGCTGCACTTTCCGGACTGATGAAGCCCGATGAGGGCGAAGTGCTGGCGCTGGGTGAGAGCGTGTGGAGCAAGCGCCCGGGCAAGATCGACAAGTTCCGGCTCGATCACTGCGGTTTCATTTTTCAGGGCTTCAACCTGTTCCCGTCGCTGGACGCCACCGATCAGGTGGCGCAGGTGCTCAAGTACTGCGGCGTAGGCCGCAAGGAAGCGCGTGCCCGGGCCGCTGCGGTGCTGGAGTCGGTGGGTCTGGGCCAGCGACTGCACCAGAAACCGGCCGAGCTGTCGGGCGGTGAAAAGCAGCGCGTGGCCATCGCCCGCGCCCTGGCCAAGTCACCCTCGTTGATCTTCGCCGACGAGCCCACCTCGGCACTGGATTCCGCCAACGGCCAGCTGGTGATCAAGTTGCTGCACCAGGCGGCCAGAGAGCGCGGAGCGGCCATCGTCGTGGTCACCCACGATCCGCGCCTGGAAGCCCATGCTGATCGCGTCATCCAGATGGAAGATGGCAAGATCAAAAGCGATCGAATGATCTCAGAACCGCCATCGATCTAGGGCTAGAGGCCACGCCGGGAATCCACTATGCTGCGCACATCTGCCCGCTCAATTGCCTTGGCCGCGACCACCGCGGCCGCCTGCTGCCTCATGCTCGCGGCCTGCAGTCATGCCGGCGCCGGCGGCAAGGGCGCTGACGGCAAGGCGGCCGCGCCGCCGCCTTCACCCTATGCCACCATTGCCAACGGCAAGATCGACGTCGAAGGTGGCGTAGTCGAGGTGGCTGCCCGGCGTGCCGGCGTGATTCGCGCCGTTTATGTGCAGGAAGGCGCGGTCGTAACAAAGGGCCAGGTGCTGGCGCGCCAGGAGGATGACGACGCGGTCCTGGCGGTCAACAGCGCCAAGGCGGCCGTGGTACAGGCACAGAGCCAACTGGCGCTGACCGAGGTCAACATCAGGAGCGCGCGGCGCGAGCACGAGCGCCTGGCGAAGCTGGCGCCCACCAATCTGGTCGCCCGGCAGCAGCTCGATCAGGCCAGCGATGCCATCGACACCGCGCTGGCGCAGCTGGGCATGCAGCAGGCGGCCGTGGAGACGGCCAGGGCGCAACTGGCGCAGGCGGTGTACAACAAGGACCTGACCGTGATCCGCGCACCGATGGATGGCAAGATCATCCGCCGCTTTGCCAATCCGGGCGCCGGCGCGTCTACGCTCAACGTCTCGAACATGTTCGATCTCGAGCCGGCGATTGCCCACATCGTCCGCTCGGAAATCATCGAAAGTGCCATCCCCGATGTCTATGTCGGCCAGGAGGCCGAGATTGTCCCGGAAGCTGACCCCGGCAAGATCGCCGTGGGCCGCGTGCTGCGCATCGCCGGGACTTTTGGTGCGCGCAAGCTGAAGTCTGACGGCGCCAACGAAGCCAGCGACGAAAGAGTGGTCGAGGTGGTCGTCGCGGCGGACAATACCCCGTTCCTGATTGGCCAGCGCGTGCTGGTCAAGTTCATGAAGCGCGGCGAGAAGGCGGGGGCGAAACGCGCCGGCGATGCGCCGAGCCAGTGACAGCACAACCAGCGAGGGTTCCCATGCAAGACGCCATGATCACGACCGCACTCGAACTGCCCGGCTACCGGATTGTCCGCAACCTCGGCATTGTCCGCGGCCTGACAGTCCGTTCGCGCTCGATCGTCGGCAATATTGCCGGCGGCATCCAGTCATTGTTTGGCGGCAACATCACGATCTACACCAACCTGTGCGAGCGCACCCGCGCCGAGACCTACCTGCTGATGTGCCAGCACGCGAGGAGCATGGGCGCCAATGCCATTATCTCGATGCGCTACGACGCCACCGAAGTGATGGCCGGCCTCACCGAGGTGCTGTGCTACGGTACGGCGGTGATCGCCGAACCGGTGGTTGCCGGAAGCTAGTCGCTGAGCGGCCGGCGCGTGCGCGCGGGCTCGGCCACTGGTGGGGCGCCGGGGTCGTCCAGGTTCATTGCCGTCAACGATCCGCCCCACACGCAGCCGGTGTCGAGTCCCAGCACACCATGGTTTTGGTATAGGCCGAGGGCCGACCAGTGGCCGAAGATCACGCGCGTGGCGAGGCTGGCGCGGCCTGCAACTGCAAACCACGGCAGCCACGGCGGCCGCACTTCCGCGGGCGGTCCCTTGAACTTCAGGTCGATGCGTCCGGCATTGGTGCACACCCGCATGCGCGTCAGCACGTTGACGATGAAGCGCCAGCGCGCCTGGCCGCTCAAGGTCTCGTCCCAGTGATCGGGTTCGTCGCCGTACATGCCCCCGAGCAGCTTCTCGGGGTCATGCTGCAGCGCCTGGCTCACTTCACCAGCAAGCAGCGCGGCCTGGCGCGCATGCCACTGCGGCACCAGGCCGGCGTGCACCAGCAGATCATTGCGCGCCAGATCATGGTGGGCCAGCGGCCGGCTGAGCAGCCAGGCGAGCAGCGCGTCGCGATCGGGGGCCGCCAGAATATCGTCCAACGTATCGCTGCGACGCGGCTTGCGATCCGGCAGCAGCGCGAGCGCGAGCAGGTGCAGGTCGTGGTTGCCCAGTACGACGATGGCATTGGCCGCCAGGTCGCGCACGCGCCGCAGCGCCGCCAGCGACTGTGGGCCGCGATTGACCAGATCGCCCGTGAACCACAGCTGATCGCGATCGGCATTGAAGCGCAGGCGCAGCAGCAGCGCGTCGAGCTCGGCACTGCAGCCCTGCACATCGCCTATGGCCCAGCGCGCCATGATCAGTACTCAGCGCACGCCGTGCTGCCGCTAGTGCAACATGCCCGGCTTGGCCAGCCGGAACACCGGTATCGGCGCGTCAAAGCGCGCGCCGTCGTCGGCCAGCATCTGGTAGCTGCCCTGCATCGAGCCCACCGGCGTCTCGAGCACCGCGCCGCTCGAATAACGAAATCCCTGGCCGGGCTTCAGGTGCGGCTGTTCGCCCACCACCCCTTCGCCGCGTACTTCCTGGATGCGGCCGTTGGCATCGGTGATGATCCAGTGGCGCGTCATCAGCTTGGCGGGCACCTTGCCGCTGTTGCGCAGCGTAATGGTGTAGGCAAACACGAAGCGTTGCTCGCCGGGTTCGGACTGTTCCTCCAGGTAGGCGGTCTCCACCTCGACCTGGATCTGATGTTGCGGATTATTCATGGTGTGGGCTCTCAGCGTACGCGCATTGCCAGCAGGTCGCAGGGCGCCCCATGCAGCACGGTGTCTTCGGTCAGGTTGACCAGGATCGAGAGGCCGTGGCGTTCGCGACAGCCCAGCACGATCAGGTCGGTCTTCAGCGCGCGCGCCTGGCGCAGGATTTCGGACTTGACATTGCCGCTGGTGACCAGGCAGTCCTCCGCGGCCAGGCCCACGGCCGCCCCAAGTGCCGTCAGCTGCGCCCGCGAGCGCGCGACCAGCTGGTCATCGATCTGCACTACGGGTACCAGCGCGTCGCTCATCGGTTCGACCGGCACGAACTCGATCACATGCAGCAGGCACAGACGCGCGCCCCACAGGCGCGCCAGCTCGGCGCTCTTGGCGGCGATTGCGCGGCTGTCCTCGCTGAGGTCGACGGCCACGAGCAGCTGCTGGTAGGAGCTCATGTCGCTAGTGAATCACAGCGGCCGCGGCCAGCGCCAGTGCGCCGAACTGTTCGGGCGCGAGCGTCTCGGCGCGCGCGCCCGGATCCACGCCGGCGGCGCTGATCTGCGCCGCGCTCAAGTGCTGGGCCAGGGCGTTGCGCAGGGTCTTGCGCCGTTGCCCAAAGGCAGCCGCGACCACGGCGCCATAATGCGGTTCGGCCGCCCAGTCCGGGGTACTTGCCACGACCTCCAGGCGCACCACCGCCGAGTGCACCTGCGGCGCCGGCTTGAAGGCCCCGGGGCCGATATCCAGCAGTTTATGGGCGCGCACGCGCGGCGCCAGCATCACACCCAGGCGGCCGTATTGGCGCGAGCCGGGCGCCGCCACGATGCGATCGACCACTTCCTTCTGCAGCATGAAGTGCATGTCGGTGATGTGCGCGGCGGCGGCCAGCAGGTGGAACAGCAGCGGCGTGGAAATGTTGTAGGGCAGATTGCCAATCAGGCGCAGGCGCTGGCCGCGCAGTTGCGCCAGCGCGGCGTAGTCGAATTCGAGCGCATCGCCCTCGTGCACCTGCAGCTTGGGGTTCGCGGCGAACTCTCGGCGCAGCGCCGCGGCCAGATCGCGATCGATCTCGATGACGTCGAGCGCTGCGGCGGCGCCCAGCAACGGGCGCGTCAGCGCACCCTGTCCCGGACCAATCTCGACCAATGCCTGGCCGGGTTGCGGAGCGATCGCCGTGACAACGCGATCGATTACCAGGGGATCGTGCAGGAAATGCTGGCCGAACCGCTTGCGGGCGCGCATTACGGTCGCCGCGGCGCGAGCTGTACGGCAAGCGCGAGCGCAGCGCGGAGGCTCCCGGCGTCGGCGCGCCCGCTGCCGGCAATATCCAGCGCCGTGCCATGATCGACTGAAGTACGCACGATCGGCAGTCCCAGCGTGACGTTCACCGCGGTGCCGAAACCGCTGGCCTTGAGCACCGGCAGGCCTTGATCGTGATACATGGCCAGTATCACATCGTAGGCAGCGCGGTGGGCGGGCACGAACAGCGTGTCGGCGGGGAAGGGGCCGTGCACATCGAGGCCGGCGGCCCGCGCGCGCTGCAGCGCCGGCTCGATGATCTCCTGTTCCTCGTCGCCCAGGTATCCGCGCTCGCCGGCGTGCGGATTCAGGCCGCACACGCCGATGCGCGGCCTTGGCAGGCCCCACAACTCGGCCAGGTCGTGGTTCAGAATCTCCAGTACGGTGCCCAGGCCGGCCATAGTCAGCGCCTCGGGCACTGCGCGCAGCGGCAGGTGCGTGGTGGCCAGCGCCACTTTCAGATCGCCGGCGATGAGCAGCATGACCGGCAGTGGTGTGGCGCACAGGCCGGCGATGTATTCCGTATGGCCCTTGAAGGCCACGCCGGCGTCATTGATGACGCTCTTTTGCACCGGGGCGGTGACCAGCGCGGAAAACTCGCGCTCCCGGCAGCCCTGCACGGCGCGATCAATCAGCTGCAGTACCTGGCGGGCATTGCGGGTGTCGAGTCGGCCCGCCACTGCGGGGACCTTAAGGGGCAGGTGCAGCACGCAGAGCTCGCCGGCGGCGCTGGCCACGGGCGCAGCCCGGGCATAGTCGCGCAGCGTTACGGTGAGGCCCACCTGCCGCGCCCGCGCGGCCAGCGCGTCGCGATCGGCAAGGCAGACCAGCGGAAATTCGCGCGCCTCCTGCGCCAGACTTAAGCACAGTTCCGGCCCGATTCCGGCGCTCTCGCCGCAGGTGAGCGCGATGGGCGCAGCAGCATTCACGGCCGGATGGCGTTCAGAGCCGCAGTTCGACGTAGGCCTCGTCGCGCAACTGCTGCAGCCAGACGTCGGTGGCTTCGTCGACGCGGCTGTCGCGCAGCTGCATATAGGCCTGTTCGCGCTCCGCGGTGGCGGTGTTGTCGAAATCGCGATGGCCCAGCACCTGCACGATGTGCCAGCCAAACTGCGTGTGGAACGGTTCGCTGATCTCGTTGTCCTTGAGAGCGGCGGCAATCTTGGAAAATTCCGGCACGAAGGAGTCCAGCGTGGTCCAGCCGAGATTGCCCCCTTCTACTGCCGAGCCCGGATCGGCCGAGCTGGCCTTGGCCAGCACGGCGAAATCGGCGCCGGCCAGGATCTGCGCGCGCATTTCATTGAGCTTCTGCTTCACCGTGGCGTCATCCTGCACTGCGTTGGTGGTGAGCAGAATGTGCCGCAGGTGCGTCTGCTTGATGATCTGCGGTCCATCGCCGCGGCGCATCTCATTGAGCCTGACGACGTGAAAGCCGCTGCCGGTCTGCAGTACGCCGCTGATCTCCCCGGCCTGCATGCGCGGCACCACCTCGGCCAGAAAGGTGGGCAGCGCCGGCCCTTTCAGCCACCCGAGTGCGCCGCCTTCGAGCGCCGTCTGGCTGTCCGAATAGCTGACCGCCAGCTGGTTGAAGGCCTCGCCCTTGGCGGCGCGCGCCGCAATGTCGTCGGCCTTGGCCCGCGCCGTGGCCAGCTGCGCGGGCGTCGCATCCTGCGCGACTGCCACCAGGATGTGCGAGACGTTGTATTCGTTGGCCGCGGTCGCGGTGTTCTTCTGGCGCTCGAGGTACTGGTCGAGCTCGCGCGGCGAGATGGCGATGCGCTGAACGACATCGCGCTGGCGCAGCATCTGCCGCTGGATCTCGCGCCGCAAGTTGGCGCGATAGTCGGCGTAGACCAGCCCCTCGGCGGAAAGCATCTCAGGCAGCTTGTCGAAGGCGACGTTGTTGCGCTTGGCAATGTCCTCGAGTGCGACATTGACCTGCTCGTCGGAAACGATGATGCCGGCCTTCTCGGCGTGCTGCGCCTGGATGGTCTCCGACACCAGGCGCTCGAGCACCTGCTCGCGCATCACGTTTTCGGCGGGCAGCGGTACTTTCTGCGTGCGCAGGCGCTGAGTGACTTCAGCAATCTGGGTGTCGAGCTCGCTGTTGAGCACCACGCCGTCGTTCACCACCGCCACCACCCGGTCGAGCAGCTCGCCGCGGCTGGCTTTGGCGCGCGTCACCACCGCGTCGGCGGCCAGCACCTCGGCGGCGCCCAGGAGTAATACCGCGGCCAGGATCCTGCAAACTGCGAGATTCATAATTTCTTTAGTGCTCAATGGTTTGTGGAGGTCGGGGAGTATCCCTGAATCGCCCCTTGCAGGAAAGAGTCAGCTCCAGATCCGACACTGGAGAGGCCCTTGAGTTCCAGCTGCAGGTACCAGCCGGTTTCACGCCGGCCGTCGCGGTTACTGACCGAGTCGCGCGCCACGACCCGTATTCCCCAGCAATTGCCCTGATACTGGAAGCCGGCGAAGTTGTCGATGGCGTGCCGGTCCTGGAAGGAGTAGACGCTGCGGCCATACAGTTCCCAGCGCCGCGTCAGCGGCCAGGCCACCGAGCCCTCGGCCTGGGCAACGCTGCCGCGCGTGTAGCGGTAGCCGAGATTGAGCACCCGGCTGCCGCTGCGGCCCTGCGCGTCGGGCGGGCGGTACTGCAGGCTCACCAGAGATTTGTCGGTCTGCGAAAGCGCCGGGTTCCAGGCCAGATCGTAGTGCAGCGTCCAGTCGCGATAGGCAATCAGATCGAGGGTCGCGATCAGGTCGGAACGCTTGCGGGTATCGACGGTTTCTCCGGGCAGGTTTACGCGCGGAGTTGAAAAGTGCAGCGTCTGGCCCAGCGTGGCGCTGAGGTAGCGCTGACCGCTGCTCGCCTGCAGCATATGCATCGTGATGCCGGCGGTGAGGTCATTCGCATCGCCCAGGCGGTCGAGCCCGACATACCGGTTGGCTCGGAATAGCGATACAAAATTGGGATCGGGCACACCCGAGTCGAACACCGGCAGCGTGGACTGGTCACGCACCGGTATGTACACGTAGTAAAGGCGCGGCTCGAGCGTCACGAGACGCGCGGCGCCGGAACTCGAGCGGCGCTCGAGCTGCATCGCCGAGTCCAGCGTAATGACCGGCGCACTGCGCGAGGGGCTGGTGTCGCCAGCCGAGCCGTCGGCAAGCTGATAGGCCGAGAGCCGGTAGGCGGTCAGATCCCAGCTGGCACGCGGCTTCAGGTAGAACGCGGGACGCACGATGTCGAAGCCTAAGCCCGGCTGCACATGCGCGCGCCAGCCGCGCACCGAGTCGCTGCGTTGATAGTCCACCAGCTCGGAGTCGAAATCGCTATTCAGACCGGAGCTGCCCAACCAGCGCGCGCTGGCGGTGAAGCTCGGCAGCTGCGCGTAGGGACGGTCGGTGCGCGACAGGCAAGCCACCGACGTAGGATCGGGCAGCGTCGGGCAGTCCGGCAGCAAGGTCTGAAACTGCACCAGCTGCGCACCCAGCCGCCACACGTCGCTGCGCAGCGCCAGTTGCAGATCGCGGCGCAGGAACGTGGTGCTGGTCGCCTGCGGCCCATCGCCGAAGTCCTCGAAGTAGCGTATGTCGCTGACGTTTTCGGCCCGCAGCCTGGCCCGCCATTGCCGGGGCATATCCGCCGTGACATCGGCCTTTTCCCAGGAGCGATCGGCCTGCGCCACACGATCGTCCGGCAGGTAATTAACCGCCAGCGTGCCGCGGGCGGTCGGCAGCAGCATGCGAAATTCCTCGCCCAGCTCGACACCGCGTCGCGACAGCAGCCGCGGCGTGAAGGTCAGATCCTGGTTCGGCGCTATGTTCCAGTAGTAGGGCACTGCGAGCGTGGCGCCGTTGCTGCCGGAACTGCCGATGGTCGGAAACAGAAAGCCGCTCTGGCGCGCGTCGCTGAGCGGAAAGGAGATCCACGGCAGATAGAACAGCGCCACGCCCTTGAATCGCACCTGGGTGCCGTGGCCCACGCCGCGCAGGGTACTGGTGTCGAGCGAGATACGCCGGGCGCGCAATTCCCAGTCAGCCACGCCCGGGGGGCAGGTGGTGTAGACCACGTTGTCGAGATCGATGATATTGGCCCGGGTCATGGCGATGGTCTGTGCGCGGCCGCGGCCAGGCTGGTGCAGCAACTCGAACTGCGTATTGCTGAGCGTAGCCATACCATCGACGTAGTTGCCGGCATCGCCGCTGACGTGCAGGTTGGCATCGGTGTAGCTCACGGTGCCGCTAAGGCGATAGTCCCTGGTCGCGGCGTCATAGCGCAGATGCCGGCCGCGCAGTTCGCGACCGCCGGTGCTGAAGGTCACATCGCCGCCCAGATCGAAATTGCCATCGCTGTCGGTGTTCAGCACGGCATCGGGGCCGGAGGCGGAAAATTGGACGTCGCTGGGCAGCGCGGGCAACGCCGGCGGCGCCGGGAGCCGCAGCGCTGGCGCTGTGCTGCCGGCCGCCAGCAGCCCGGCGCATGCGGGTGTCGCCGCCGCCAAGGGCGTGCCCACGCCTGATATCAGCAGAATGCCGCTCAATGTGGCCAGCGTGCGCAGTGGGGCAATCATCGCGTCGGACATTATAATGATTGGCTATGGTTCGGCGGCTCGAACTGACGGCTCGCGCCGCGGTTCGCACACGACAGGCGGCACATGAGCGACGGCGATGCGCGCGTAGAGGAGATACGGGACTGGCTCGCGGCGCTGGGTTGGCCGCGCGCCTGCCGCCTCGAGCCGGCTTCCGCCGATGCCAGTTTTCGCCGTTACTTTCGCGCCTGGCACACCGACGGCACGACCCGTGTCGTGATGGATGCGCCCCCTGGGCGTGAAGACACGGCGCCGTACCTTAAAGTGACCGGACTGCTGGCAGCCTGCGGCGTGCACGTTCCGGAAGTCATGGCGGCCGATACCCAGCGTGGCCTGCTGCTGCTCGAGGATCTGGGCCAGGAACACATGCTCGCCGGGCTGCGGCGCGGCGCCGATGCCGGGCAGCTGTATGCCGCGGCGCTGCTGACCCTGGAGCGCATCCAGCTGCTGGGTGCGGCCGGTGCGGCGTGCCTGTCGGCGTACGATCGCGCCGCGCTGCTGCGCGAGATGCAGCTGCTCCCCGACTGGTATTGCGCCAGGCATCTGCAGCTGCCCGCCAGCTCGGAAGACGCCGCGCTGCTGGCGCAATGCTTCGAGTTGCTGGTGCGTGCGGCCCAGGAGCAGCCGATCGTGCTCGTGCATCGCGATTATCATTCGCGCAATCTGATGCTCACGGCCGCGCGCAGCCCGGGTGTGATTGATTTTCAGGACGCGGTCGCGGGACCCATTGGTTACGATCTGGTGTCGCTGCTGAAGGATTGTTATATCAGCTGGCCGCGCGAGCGCGTCGTGGGCTGGGTCGAAGACTACCGTCTGCGCTTGCGCGCCGGCGGCCTGGCGGCCGTCGCCAGTGGCGCGCAGTTCCTGCGCTGGTTCGACCTGATCGGTCTGCAGCGCCATATCAAGGTGCTCGGCATCTTCGCGCGCCTTTACTATCGCGACGGCAAGGCCGGTTACCTGACCGACCTGCCACGGACCCTGGCCTATGTGCTCGACACCGCGGCGCGTTACCCGGAGCTGCGCGATTTCAGTGCCTGGGCGCGCCGTCGCCTGCAGCCCGGGCTGGCCGCCGCCAATGCGCGTGCGCTCGCCGCGTTAAGCGCATGAAAGCCATGATCCTGGCGGCCGGGCGCGGCGAACGCCTGCGACCATTGACCGATCACACTCCCAAGCCGCTGCTGCCCGTGCGCGGCAAGCCGCTGATCGTCTGGCACCTGGAGGCCCTGGCGCGCGCCGGCGTGCGCGATGTGGTGATTAATCTCGCCTGGCTGGGCGAGCAGATCCGGTGCGCGCTCGGCAGCGGCGAGCGCTTCGGCATGACAGTGCGCTACAGCGCGGAGCCCGCGGGCGCGCTGGAGACCGGCGGCGGCATCGTCCAGGCCTTGCCGCTGTTGGGCAGCGAGCCCTTCATCCTGGTCAATGGCGATATCCACACGGATTTCGACGTTGCGACACTGCGGATCGCGCCCCATGCACTGGCGCACCTGGTGATGGTGCCCAATCCGCCGCAGCACCCGCGCGGCGATTTCGCGCTGGTGGACCACGATCTTCGTGAGCAGGACGGGACGCGGCTGACCTACTGCGGCATCGGCCTGTATCGCCCACAACTGTTCGACGGCTGCACGCCCGGCCGGTTTCCACTGCTGCCGCTGCAGCGTAGGGCCATTGCCGCGGGCCGCCTGCAGGGCGAGCTGTACCGCGGCCACTGGACCGATGTGGGCACGGTCGAGCGGCTGGCGGCGCTCAACGGCGCCGCCGGGCCGGCGTGAGGCTGGAGGCCTGGCGTATCATGGTCACCCATGGCAGAGATCAAAGGCATACCGGTCGTACTTGAGCAGGCGCGCAGCGGCGAGAAGTACCGCACGCCCCAGGGATTCACCGCCATCAAGGACGGGCAGCGGCGCCGCAACCCGGCAGCTGCACCCGCCGCGGCGCTGGGCGGCAAACCGCGCTGGCTCAAGGCGCCGCTGGCAGCGGGGGCCGGCTTTGATTTTGTTCGTGCCACGGTGCGTGAACATCGACTGGCCACGGTATGCGAAGAGGCCAAATGCCCGAACATCGGCGAATGCTGGAACGCCGGCACCGCCACCATCATGGTGATGGGGGCGGTCTGCACGCGCGCCTGCCGTTTTTGTGCGGTCGATACTGGCAATCCGCAGGGCTGGCTCGATGCCGGCGAGCCGGACAATGTTGCCGCCAGCGTCGCGCTGATGAAACTGAAATACGTGGTGCTCACTTCGGTCGACCGCGACGACCTGGCCGACGGCGGTGCCGCGCACTACGCGGCCTGCGTGCGCGCTATCAAGCAGCGCTGTCCGGGTGTCGCCGTCGAGGCGCTCACCCCCGATTTCCGCGGCGTGCAGGCCGACGTCGCGACCGTGGTCGATGCCGGTGTCGATGTGTTTGCGCAGAACATCGAGACGGTGCGCCGGCTCACGCATCCGGTGCGCGATCCGCGTGCCGGCTACGAGCAGACGCTACAGGTGCTGGCGCACGCGAAGCGGCAGCGCGCCGGGCTGCTCACCAAGAGCAGCCTGATGCTGGGGCTGGGCGAAAGCGCGGCGGAGATCGCCGAATGCATGGATGATCTGCGCGCCGCCGAGGTTGATATTCTGACGCTGGGCCAGTACCTGCGGCCGACGCCGCAGCACCTGGCGGTCGAACAGTTCGTGACGCCTGAGGAATTTGCGCGCTATCGCGAGTGGGGACTGGCGCGCGGCTTTCGCGAATGCGTGTCCGGGCCGCTGGTACGCTCGAGCTACCGCGCCGAGCAGGCGCTGGCCGGTAACAACGTCGGCCTGCGGGACGGAATCGCGGCGCCGGCGCCGTGAACTGCGAGCCGGCGGCGATCCGGGTGCGCTGGCTGGGGCGCGTGCCCTACGAGCCCACCTGGCGCGCCATGCAGCAGTTCACCGACTCGCGCGACGCAACCACCCAGGATGAACTGTGGCTGCTCGAGCACGAGCCGGTGTACACGCTGGGCATGAACGCGGACGCCGCACATGTGCTTAGCTCCGCTGACATACCCGTGCTGCGCATCGATCGCGGCGGACAGGTGACCTATCACGGCCCGGGGCAGCTGGTCGTCTACCCGCTGATCGACCTGCGCCGCGCGCGACTCGGCGTGCGCGATCTGATCAGTGCGCTGGAGAGCACGGTGATCGACCTGGCGGCGCGCTACGGCATACACGCTGAGTGCCGCGCGCGCGCGCCGGGTGTCTACGTGGCTGGCGCCAAGCTCGCCAGCGTCGGCCTGCGCGTGCGCCGCGGCGGCAGCTATCACGGCCTGGCGCTCAATGTGCACATGAATCTCGCGCCCTTCGCGGGCATCAACCCCTGCGGATTCGCCGGCCTGGAAATGACGCAGCTGGCGGCACTCGGTGGGCCAGCTGAGGTCCTGCAGGCGGGTCAGGAATTCGCGACGCTGTTTACAAGTCGGCTGGCGCAGCACTGAGCGTTTCAGCGCGCGCCCCAGACCAGCGGTCCGAACAGTTCAAGATTGCTGTGCACGAGGTACGACACCAGGATGCCGGCAAGCAGCGCATAGCCGGCCGCGCGTGGCCAGGGGCGCGCGCTGCCCTGCAGCGCACAGCCGCACAGCAGGCCCAGCGGTAATGCCCACAGCCAGTGGGCCAGCCACGCATACAGCAGCGGGAACAGCGCAATCAGCAACAGTGGTCGCGGCGGGCGCCAGCGGCGCAGGCGCGGCAGATACGAGCAGGCGACGCCGCCGGCCCACAGGGCCACGACCCAGGCGCCCCAGTCATCTGAATCCCACCACGGCTTGCTGATGGCCATGCCGATCCAGAACAGCAGCCAGGGCGCTGACAGTCCGGCTACTGCGCTCAGCGGCAGCCTCGGGCGCGGCCACAGCGCGAGCGTCGCGGCCGCACCCATCGCGATCCACGGGCCGAGCGGCAGCCACAGTCCGCACAGCCAGCCGGCGGCAATCAGCAGCCAGTTGCTCAGCTCCCAGGCCGGCTCACCAGCGTCCTCGCGTATGGCCAGCAGCCCACCGAGCCCGATACCCGCCGACAGCAGTGCGAGATCGATACGCTCGGTATTCCAGAAGTCCAGGCTCAGCACTCGTGCCATTCCCAGCGCGCAGCCCAGCGTCAGCGCCACGCCAGACCAGCGCAGGGCTCGGTGCCCGCTGCGCGGCGCCGCCATCGCCAGCAGTGGCAGCAGCACGATCAGCGTGGCCGGCAGGTTGTGCAGTGTCGCCCGATAGCGGACTGCAAGCTCCGTGAGGCCCGCGAGATACAGGAACAGCCACGCCGCGTAACTCATGGCCCTGCCAGCGCCGTGGAGGGCACGGGGTTGTGAGGATCCGACCCGTAGGCGGCCAATTGCCCGTTGCGGAACTCCAGCCAGCGATAGCCATTGCGCCGCGGACTCTGCTCGTAGACCTGGCGGGTATCGGCGCCGAGCTCTTCAGTGGGCGGAGCTAATACATGGACGCTCGCGGTGCGGTCGCCCGATTGCTGAGCTTGGGATCAACTGACCGCCGCCGTTTAGCGGACGCGCTGTTGAG
>Ga0209069_10000052_pt1 | contig 38164 bp, 30 predicted proteins | sample Str013_2_FD_187202 | JGI IMG/M metagenome (GOLD analysis project Ga0209069, IMG submission 187202) | Freshwater sediment microbial communities in response to fracking from Pennsylvania, USA - Straight Creek_MetaG_SC_2013 (SPAdes) (version 2) | ecosystem: Environmental > Aquatic > Freshwater >...
GCGCAATCACCGCCCACTCGGCATCCGTCAGATCGCTTGCGTAGCGCCGTCCTTCTCGCTCATACTTCCGGCGAGTGATTTCGGTCCACATCTTGTGCCTCGATGATTGTTTCACCACAACCATCATGCCACAACCTTCTGAAATCACTCAATTCATTTTCGGTCAGCCTCTTAGAAGGGAGCGGATACGAGACATTGCAGGCCGCGGATGGATGAAAAACGTAATGGAAATAACAGGTGCCAGTGAAGCCTACCTGGGCAGTGTGCTTTGCGATTACATGAATTCATACAAAAACATTATTACCGATACACTGATTGGGGCCAATGTGACTATTTTTTGTAAGAACAGTGCCGACGAAATTGAACTTGTATCCAATGACAGGGTAGGACAATTGTTTGATGAAGGAATAAGCTTCTTTTGCTATTTTGGTCACTCTTCGTCGACCGTGCTTGAATTTAATATCTCCGATCCAAATAGCTATACAAACGCAGGCAAATACCCGTTTTTCTCTGTAAACGGTTGTAATGCCGGTGATTTTTTTGTATTTGATCCGCAACGGTTTACTTTTAGCCAGACATTGTCTGAAAAATTTGTATTTGCTAAACAAAGGGGCAGTATCGGTTTTCTCGCTTCCACCCATTTCGGTATTGTTAACTACCTTAATATTTTCATCAGCAGTATGTATGGGTTGATGAATAAAACTGATTATGGTGCCAGCGTGGGTAAGTTAAACAAGGATGCAGCACAGCAGATGATCCAGATTTCGGGTGTTGGTGATTATCATGCAAGGCTGCATGCAGAAGAAATGACCCTGCATGGCGATCCTGCCATCAAATTAAACTTTCAGTCGCTGCCTGATTATGATATTGAAGAGCCACAGGTGGTCATCAATCCCCAGTTTGTTTCAATTGCAGAAGATAAATTTACAGCCAATATCAAATTGTACAATCTCGGCAAAGCCGTAACCGATTCAATCGTAATAGAAGTAAAACAGCAGTACCCGGATAACAGTATTGTGACGCTGTTACGGAAAAAAATAGCCGGCATCCGGTATACTGATTCGCTGATACTGAAAGTTCCTATTGTGCCTACCCGCGACAAGGGCCTGAATAAATTAATCATCAAAGTAGATGCAGATGATGCGGTGGCGGAAGTTACAGAAGCCAATAATACAGTTACAAAAGAGTTTTATATTTATGAAGACGAAGCAAGGCCGGCATATCCGTACAACTTTGCCATTGTAAACCAGTCTGCTTTAAAACTGTATGCGTCAACAGCCAATCCGCTGAGTTCGCTGAAACAGTATACGCTTGAGATGGATACCACAGAATTGTATAACTCGCCACTTAAGGTTAGCAAAACAATTTCTTCTGTAGGCGGCTTACTGGAGTTTGACCCGGGTATTAGCCTGCGCGACAGCACGGTGTACTACTGGCGTACGGCACTGGTGCCTTCGGGCGGTACAGATTATCACTGGAACTTTTCCTCGTTTATTTACATTGCGGCATCTTCTCCAGGCTACAACCAATCGCACTATTACCAGCACCTGAAATCACAAATTGACAGGATGACGCTGGCTGCCGATACCCGTAAATGGAAATTCAACAATGTTGTAAACAATGTTTTCTTAAGAAATGGTATTTATCCAACCAGCTCAGGCAGCCAGGCCGATTATGAAAACAGCATTAACAACACCACTGCGCTTGGTGCAGGATGCTATTACGATGAAATTATTTTCCAGGTCATTGCTGGCGGTTCGTTCAAACCATGGGCAAATGTATTTACAGCCAGTGGCGGATTGTTCAATAGCCTTAAATCTGTTTGCGGAACACACAGGCAGTATAATTTTGAATACCTTCTCAGCTCCAGTACGCAAAGAAAGTACATGATGGACTTTCTTGACTTAATTCCCGATGGGTCTTTTGTTATTGCCAGAACAAACACCAATCCGGCATTTGCAGGCAATACCTATGCTGATGTTTGGAAATCTGATACCGCGCTGTTTGGCCCGGGAAATTCTTTGTACCACAGGTTATACAACCAGGGTTTTACCACGCTGGATTCATTTAACAGGCCACGTTCGTTTATTTTTATGTTTAAGAAAAATGCACAGAGTGATTTTGCTCCGTTAACCATTTTATCGCAAACTATTTATGATAACACCACCGCGCCTGTTGCATGTTTATCACCCGATTCCCTGGGTTTTGTTACATCTCCGGTTTTTGGGCCTGCCAAAACCTGGAAGAATGTACATTGGCGCGGAAATAGCGAAGAAGCCAATTCTTTTGACAACCCAACGGTGAGTGTGATAGGCGTTGCACAGGACGGAAGCGAAACTGTTTTGTATACAGTAGATAAAACCACACAGGACCTGGACATTTCTGCCATCAGCCCGCTTCAGTATCCAAACCTAAAGCTTAAGTTAAGAAACATTGATACTGCAACACAAACTCCTTACCAGTTAAAATACTGGAGAATTGATTATGACCCTGTACCGGAAGGAGCGATTATACCAAACGTTTACTTTAAAACAAAAGATGCCAGCAAACTGGTTGATTCACTCGAAATTGGCGAAAAATTGAATTTCGGCCTTGCGTTTAAGAACATCAGCGCAACTGCATTCGACAGCATTAAGGTGAAATTTTACCTGCTCGACAAGAACAATGTGGCCCATTACATTACTTTGCCAAAACAAAAGCCAATCATTGCCGGCGATTCCATACAAATCAATTACCAGGTAGATACCAAAGATTATACAGGCATGAATACCCTGTACATCGACTTTAATCCCGACAATGACCAGGTGGAGCAGTTTCATTTTAACAACTTCATGTTCCGCAATTTTTATGTGAAGCCCGATAAGACTAACCCTTTATTGGATGTGACTTTTGACAACGTGCATATTTTAAACAAGGACATCGTTTCTGCCAAACCGCATATACAGATTAAACTGAAGGATGATGCAAAATTCCTGTTGCTGACAGATACTTCTAACATGATAGTACAAGTGAAGTTTCCTGACAAAACGGTCAGAACCTACAAGTTTAATACCGATACTTTGCGGTTTACACCGGCGGCCAGCGGGGCTGATAATACGGCTACCATTGATTTCTCGCCACAGTTCTTAAACCAAATCAGCGAAAATGGCGACGATTACCAGTTAATTGTAAAAGGCAAAGACGTAAGCGGCAACAAAGCAGGCGCAACCGAGTATACCGTCTCGTTCAGGGTTATCAGCAAACCCATGATCAGTAATATGCTCAATTACCCCAATCCGTTTACAACGTCTACTGCTTTTGTATTTACAATAACCGGAAGTGATATACCGGAAAATATGAAGATCCAGATTCTGACGATTACCGGAAAGGTAGTTAAGGAAATTACCAAACAGGAGCTGGGACCCCTGCACATTGGCAGGAATATTACCGACTATAAATGGGATGGAACGGACCAGTACGGTCAGCGTCTTGGAAACGGAGTTTACCTTTACCGCTTTGTTACCACCCTCAACGGTAAAAAAATGGATAAGTTTACGGATACTGGTGATAACACAGACAAATTCTTTACATGTGGATACGGAAAAATGTACCTGATGAAATAATACCGTAATTAAATAAAATAGTCAATAAAAGAAGGGCTGCCAGCGTAGGGCAGCCTTTCTTGTAAATCATATTCAGTTTTTAGTTTCTGGCTGCGGATGGTTGTGACTTATTGGGCAGCAGGGTTGGCTTTAAACCCTTCCTGTATTGTTTTGCCACGTAAAATATACCCGTTGCAGCGCTCACTACAGGGAATTGCAAGATCGCCGCAGCCGGCATTGTTTATAGGAATATTGATTTTTATTCCGCCACATTCTGCCTGCCGGTATTTAATGGCAAGAGCGCCGGAGGGCTTGTAAATATTTATGGGCTTGAAATAATATATACAGCGATGCGCCCCATACAAAACCGTAGCGATGGAAAAAACGGCCAGCCCGTATACCATTATTCGTCTTAAATATCTGAACAACGCAACGCTTTTCGCCAGCAAATAGTAAACAATAATACCCTGCACAGGTATGAGGAAACCATAGGCAAATCTTGGATCAGGTGCTGAAATGAACCAGAATAAGATACCTGCAATGGAAGCTGCACAGGCAATCACAAAGGCTTCCTGCTGTTGAAGCTGCTTTTTTATTTTACCCGCGCCAGCAATGCCTGCCAGTAAAAAAAATAGCAAAGACGATAAATAAAATTTTTCAGTCAATGAACGGTTGTGCCACCATAACGGAATCCAAACTGCAGGCTTCATAGCATTTACTGCGGCTATGTTCTCCTTTCCGCTAACACCCCTTATTCTTGCATAGGCAGAGATGTATTCTTTTTCAAGAACGGTGCTTTCTTTTGAAAATTTCCAGTCAGTATCTGCCAGGTTCGGAAATACAGATGGAAAAACCACATACCCGGAAGCTATTACATTTCTTGCTGTAAATGGAATGATTGTAATGGCAGATAAAAGCAATAGAAATACAGCAGCCTTTTTTGTAATCTGCGTAAACGATCGGTACAGTGCCCACAATACAAAAATACCCGCTGCTATGGCTGAGAGCTTTATGGTGATGGCGGTAATACCCAGAAAAGCAATCAGCATGAGTTTTGTGGCATTATCGATTGCCTCATCCTGGTTCAATACCAGGTAAAAGATCAGCCATACGTATATGCCAGCTATAAAGTCGGGGCTTAATGATGTAACGGTGAGCCTCAGCTGCCCGTAATCAAGCGTACTTACAATAAACAGGAGGGCAAACAGGATACCCGTAAAAATTTTTTGCGGGGATGTTTCAGCCAGTACTTCATTTATTTTTTTTGCGATGAACAGTACATACCAGGCAATAACGGCACAGTTGATAAATGTGGTAGAAGGAGGCAACAAAAATTTAAAACTAAACAGGGCGCAAAGCACATACCACATGCCCTGGTAGCCATAGTGTGTATCGAGGTGTACAATACCAGGCACCGCTTTGTAATCTTCGATCCATTGTTTGGTTTGCAGGTGGTAAGCAATCGTATCTGGGTGGTTAATGGTCCAGGCATTCATAATGAGTACGGTTAGCAAGGAGCCAGCAAGAAAAAAAACAACTGCCGGGTTTTGCCGGAGAAATATGGATTGTAGCTGTTTTTTAAAAATTGCTTTTACTGACTTGTTTAAAAACCATAATCCCAGCACCGGAACCAGCAGCATGATGTGGATGACTGGTCCACCCAGTGGCATCCACAACGAACAAAAGCCCGCAATAACCGACAATACGGATAAACCGGAGATGCAAATGATGCTGAATGCCGGCATGGTATTTTCGAATTGGCCTGATAAGCGTCTGAAGCATAGCAACAGCAGGTATCCCCATGTCCAGCAGAGGATACTGATATAAGTACATGCAAACAGCGTGATTAACATAGTTTGTTTGAGCGGTTTACTGATCGGGGTATTCCGTTTCCGGAAATGGTATTTATTTTCTGGAAAATATATTGTACTTCAAAATGCAATAGATAGCATGCACACCATCTTTCCAGTTTATTTTTTTACCTTCTTCAAATGTTCTTCCATAATAGGAGATGCCCACTTCATAAATACGGATATCTTTTATACGGCTTATTTTGGCGGTTACTTCGGGCTCAAACCCAAAGCGGTTTTCACGAAGCGTGATTTTCTGAAAAATGGTTGCTTTAAACATTTTGTAGCCTGTTTCCATATCGGTCAGGTTTATCTGCGTAAAAAGGTTCGACAAAAAAGTGAGCAGCTTATTGCCAATGGTATGAAAATAAAACAAAACCCGGTGCGGCTCGCTGCCCATAAACCTTGAACCATATACAATATCTGCATGCCCGTCGAGTATGGGCTTTAAAAGCCGGTTGTAATCTTCGGGGTTGTATTCAAGATCCGCATCCTGAACAACAACAATACTGCCGTTTGCTTTTGAAATGGCTATGCGGATGCAGGATCCCTTTCCGCAATTTTTTTCCTGTTTGTGCAGGGTTATTGGGAAATGACTGTTTCTTTGAATATAGTCAGTAATAAGTATACAGGTCTGATCAGTTGAAGCATCATCAACGATAATAATTTCCTTCCCGGTATTTTCAATTAGTTGTACGCTCAGTATTTTATCCAGCAACGGAACGATGGTCTTTTCCTCGTTGTAACAGGCTATTAATATGCTTAAACAGTTGTTTCCTGCCATTTGGTTAAAGATAAATATTCTGCGAGGTTTTTTGGAAAATAAATTCAGCTAACTGGCTGGCATTGCCGCCTTTTACAGATACGCTGCGTGCAACAGGCGTTACCGATTTAACGGTACCGGGCTGTACCTGTAAACAGTATAAGAAGTAAAGCTGCTGTCTATTTTATAGTGCTGTATATCTACGCCCCACAATGACTCCTGAGAGCTGCCTTTGGTTTCAATAAGAAAAAGAATTTTGCCGGTTCTTAGTCCCAACAATAATTCCGAGTAGTTGAAAATTTTATCAGGCATGGTACAGCAGTTTACCGCATCAATATTGGGCGCTGCGCATTCTTTGTACAGCAGGTTTTTAAAGAAATTAAAATCCGCGTTGCTTAAATCTATCACATAACTGTTTTGGGAAGGGAGTTCTTTTTTTATGTAATTGCTTATCTGCACCTGTTCAGCAAACTTTTCCTTTGCTTCGTCCCTGCTGTTTATAAAAAAGAAGTAAAGCTGTGCCGTAATGTGTAAAATAAACAGCAGCATCGCCGGGTAAAGATAGACTCCGGCTGTTTTTAGTAAGGCAGGCCATCCGGAAGATGACGCACTGCTGTAATATGTTGTTATAAGAATGAAACCTGCCAGAAAACTTTCGTTGTAATAACCTTGTGAGGAGCCCCATTTTAAAGACAGTGCCGTTGAAAGTAAAAATTGCAGCGCAAAAAAGACACCCAATTTTTTTAGCAAACCGGGGCTGTTACTATCAGCAATTGATTTAACTGCGATGACCAGCGATACGGCCAGGGGAATTGCCAGGTATGAACCTGCCATCAGTTTAAAAACATAGACATAAAACCAACGGGGGTCAATTTTATTTTTTAAGGAATTAATAATGTGTTCTGAAAAAAAATGGTCTGTGTAAAAATTTTGAAAATAAAGAAACATACCGGCAAAGCAAATGCTGCTGAAAAGTATAAAATAAAACAGCGCCCGGTAACTCTTTTCCTGCAGTAACCATATGGGCACCAGCAATAGCAGGCTGATTCCGTTTTGCTTTGAAAAAATGCAAAGCGTAGCCAGTACAGCAAGCGTAAGCGGGCGTATGATCCTGCTTGCAGACGACGGACTTAGCAATACAAACAATGAGGCGGTATAAAACAAAAGAAAAGGGGCATCGGATCGGTTGAATGTATAACCAAGATAACACAGGATGCTGAAGAAACCGGTCAACGCTACCAGCGAAACGGCTTTGCGGGCTTTGGCAAAACGACGTAAAATACAAAATAGCAGGATGCAGGTGCCAGAATCTGCAAGCAATGCCACCGACCTTGTAACACGGTAAACAGCAATGGTATCGTTTGCTGAAACATGAAAAGCGAGCGCAACCCATTTGCAAAAAATAAAAAACAAGGGCGCATATGGGTTTACAGCATATGGATATGCAGCCGGGTTGGGGTAGATGGAGTAGCCGGCGAGTGAACGTATTACAGGGTAGTCGAAGTTGTTGTCAATACCTGCAAGATGGGGTTCGTAAGAAAAAATGATGCAAAGCCTTTCAATAAAAAGTACCGCCAGTACAGCGCAACATGTATAGCGGATAATGATATTGATATGAAGTGAATACCATAAAAATAGCTTTTTGATAAGCTGTTGCATTGGCTGGTAAAGTTAATTGCGATAATATTTGTAATATTATACAAAAAATCGAATATTGCTTTATGAAAACAGCGGTACCGGGTACAGAAATACAGATTTCAATCATTGTTCCGCTGTACAATGAGGAAGCCGTTGTTCCCCATCTTATTGAACGTATAACAGCAGTTCTCAATGAACGCAGCGAAAACATTGAGGTGGTTTTTGTAGATGATGGCAGCAGCGATAATACAGCCGCACATTTATTTTCTGTATGCCTCAGCGATGCAAGGTTCCAGTATGTATCTTTTTCAAGAAATTTTGGTCATCAGCTGGCTTTGACTGCTGGTTTAAATTATGCCAGGGGAACAGAAGCTGTTTTTATTATAGATGCAGACATGCAGGATCCGCCCGAATTACTGGGAGAATTTTATAAAAAGTATACTGAAGGGTTTGATGTTGTGTACGGGGTAAGAAACAGCAGAAAGGAATCGCAGGTTAAGAAGCTTTTTTATTTTACATTTTACCGGATACTCAACAGCATATCCAGGTTGCATTTTCCGGTAGATTCAGGGGATTATTGTTTGATTAGCCGGAAAGTGGTTGACATCATCAATCAATTTCCGGAAGAGAACCGGTTTTTGCGCGGCATCCGTACCTGGGTTGGTTTCAGGCAGGTGGGCATCGCTTACGAACGCAGTGCCCGCATTGCCGGCAAATCAAAATACTCTTACAGAAGGCTTGTGCAACTTGCTATGAATGGCGTGTACAATTTCAGCGAATTTCCAATACGTTTTATTTCATTACTCGGATTATTATCTGTACTGCTGTCCATCGGTTACCTTATTGCAACCCTCATCAACAGATTTATCTATCATACCGTCCCTGCCGGGTTTACCGCCTTGCTGTTTACAATCATTCTTTTTAGCGGGGTACAACTTCTTTCTCTCGGCATTATTGGTGAATATGTACTCAGGATATTTGTACAGGTGAAGAGCCGGCCATTCTTTGTAATTAATAAGAAAATTTTTGATAAACAGGTAACTGATGGAAAGTGATTTTTTGAAGCAATATTACCTGCTGGAACGTACACATTGGTGGTTTACAGTTAGAGAAAAAATCATCCGGCAACAAATCCGGAAAAGCCTTTCTTCCCGCAAAAACCTGCGAATTCTGAATGCCGGTGCCGCAACCGGAAGAACAACTGAGTTATTGCAGGAGTTTGGGGAAGTTATTTCAGTTGAAGTGGATCACAACACCTGCGAATTTCTGCGGAATGAATTGCACATGGCGGTTACAGAAGCTACCGTAACAGCGCTGCCATTTGAGGATCATTCTTTTGATATTGTATGCGCATTTGATGTGCTTGAGCATATTGAAGACGACGTACTGGCCGTTGCCGAATTAAAACGGGTTTCCAAACCAGGCGCGATGCTTTTTGCCACTACACCCGCTTTTAATTTTTTATGGAGCAGCCACGATGAGGTGAACCAGCATTACCGGAGGTACAATGGCCGTACACTGTCTGCCCTTCTTAACCATGGTTTTGAGCTCGAATACGTGGGCTATTTTAATACCCTGCTTTTTCTGCCCATTGCTGCTTACCGGGTTGTCAATCGCCTGTTTACTTCAACCAAAAAACCGCATTCAGATTTTGATGGCAATGCACTTACTGGTAACAGGTGGATAGCCGCAATTTGCCGGCAACTGTTTTCTGTTGAGGTTTTTCTCCTGCGATATATGAAACTGCCTTTCGGAATTTCGCTCCTGGCCTGCGGAAAAAATGTATAATTTATCTGGATAGGATAACGAACATTTGAGAGGTTTTACCAAACGGTGATCTTAGTACATCCAGCAAAGCAAAAAAAATACTCAGGGGTGCAAAAAAAATATGGTCAACCAGGTTTTTTTTACGCTGTAGTATGTCTTTCTTCCTGCATAAATTTAAAACACTGTAAGTCCAGAAGGGAGCGCCCTGTGTAAATTTCAGCGCTTTTATTTTTAGCCGGGATGGCTGCATCATTTGTTTAAATGAATCGTCTGTAAAAATAATCCAGTGCCGGGGACAATGCAGCCCGCCCCAGTAAGATTTCCTGAATAATCTTGCATCCAGACTGTCTGCATTGGGCGTTTTAATGATGATCATTCCACCATCCGCCAGCATGCTGCCCGCCTTCTCAATCATTTGCGCGGGATTGCTGATGTGCTCAATGATATTTAAAAGCAGGATGACGTCAAATTTTTTATCCGTTTGGTATGATTCTATAGTAGCATGGGTATAAACATGTCCTTTTTTTTCGGCGGCTGCTTTTGAATTTGAGTCGATATCAACCACTTCGGTATAGCCAATTCTTTTGTCGGCATTTTTCAATACATCCAGCACTTCGCCGGTTCCCCCTCCAATGTCGAGCACCGACAGTAATTCAGCAGTTATTTTTTTTAAGATTGATTGGTAAAAAAGCCGGTCCCATTTGTTTTTAAGTGTAAAGATGGAACGTCCGGCATTTTGCGAAAAAGAATAATAATTGCCGGGGTATATCTCCTGTAGGGTTTGCTGTGGCACTTCTTTTATAAATAACGTTTGGCAGGCCGGGCAGCGCAGGTAAGTATAGCAATCGGAAACAGCCCTGTATTCCCAATCACGGGCGGTACACCAGACTTCTCCCGGCGTTGTGCAAATCGGGCAAATTCCGTTCGGCTGAAACAACATGGTCAGATTTTAAATAAAGCAATAAATACCTTAAGATAGCTTGTTTTGCTTTCCCGGATAATGTTTGCTGTTTCCGGGCATTTCAGCAGAAAATCTTCTACTTCGTCCAGGCGTGTATAAGAAATAGTAGGATCCCAGTGGTGCAACAGGTGTTTATTAAATCCGGCAGCACCAAAACTGCTGTCAATAATACCCTTGCCGAACAAACGGCTTGTTTTGCCATGATCAGCAATGTGGTAATTGATTGTGCCGGATGCATCCAAATTGCGGTGTTCTATCAGCTGCCTTAAAATTGCCAGCAGTGGAAATACAATTCCAAGAGCGACCAGCCACATCAACAGCAGGGGCCAACCACCCGCAACATACAACGCAGTTAAAAGTAGGCAGTGAAATATGGCGGTATAAAGGAGATAGATCCAGGAAAGTTTTTGCGTGTTGTGCTGCTCCGATGTTCGGATCCTGCTGATAATTACAGACAGCGTATGAATTCCGGTTATGCATTTTAATATAAAAGGTAAATTCAGTTCATTGAAATAAGAATGTTCCGTATCGTTTTTTGTGCCCAGGTTGGTATGGTGCAGCCAATGAATTTTCCGGTATTTCTTAATGGCAATACCAAAAAAGACACCAATACAGTAATCGCTGATGCGGTCGTTTGTTAGCTTGTGGGGGTGGATATCATAATGTGCTGCTGCATGTATAAACAAATGCAGGTAGGCAAGACAATATCCGGCTGCAATTGCACCGGCTGGTACAACAATAAAATTGGATACCAGTTTGTTGTTTAAAAAGATGCCGGCCAACGTAAAAACAAGCAATAGAAAGGCATAACCTTTAGCCATATCCCAAACCACTTTCCGATAGGCCGGTTTTAATTCGGTTCTTATTTCCGAGTATCGTTTGCCCCCGCTGCTGATCACTTCGGTATAAGAAATATTTTCAAGATTGTCTTTCATGTAACTAACCCCAAAGCAAAATAAAACTGCGTTGAGGCGATAAAGTTCTGCAATTTAAATGAACCAGTCAAAAGCCTGTACCGCCGTACAAATTTGCAGTGTGTATTTTCTGCAGATAGCAATGCATAGGTTACAGCCGGATGATCTTTCTGCTGAATTTTAAGGAAGCTTCGTTTAGGAGTCGTAAGATATAATTGCCCCGGGGGAGCTTGCTGATATTAATTGTAAACAATTCATCCCTGCCTGGCGTGTCATTTTTTTGCTGGTAAAGCAACTGGCCGGTACTGCTGTAGAGCATTATTGATAGTTGCGTGCCGGAGGGGTTTTTTAAAGAAACGTTTACATAGTCCCCGGTGGCCGGTACCGGAAATACGCGGATATCATTTTTATTTTCGCTGTCCGGCGAATTAAGCAGGTTGTAGTTGTTTTCCATGAGGCAGGAAGTGCTTACAAAAACACGGGTTGCTTTAAAACCTATATTGTACCAATTGGCAGAAGTGTACCGGATTTTTTTTATTTCTATCGCAGTGTCTTTGCCATTGTCAGAAAAATGAAGGTACAAAGGAATGTTTTCGGCTTGCGGGGTAGCTGCATTGTTGGCCTGTACAATGCTTACATAACTCCAGTTATTAGAATTTTGAGACCATTGAATGTTGTAGTAGGGAAATATTTTATCGGAGCCGGCAGTTCCCGTGCAAACTTTCCGGTAAATCGTATCGCGGCAAAGCAGCCAGTAATAAGGGTCAAAGATGGCGGTATCTGCTTTAAACCCCGGGTTGGCAAGAAAGGTCTGACCGTTTCGTTGGTGATCAAATACGATGACGGTATCGCGGGTGCTGTTTTTAAATTGAACCGGTACCGGCATCTCATAAAAGTTTACACTGGGATGGGAGGTGCTTTGGTTGATGGTAAGGAACAGGTTATTGCTGCTGTCCTGCGTCCATTCTACTCCATAGTTTGGATTCCCCTGACCGTAAAACCATTCTTGGAAAAACGAATGCAGGTCTTTGCCGCTTTCCTGTTCCAGGTTTCTTTCCAGATCGGCAGTTCTTGCATAATTGTATTGTAGCAAGGGGTCATTCAGGTACCTTTTTATTCCACTAAAAAAAACATCGTCGCCCAATATCCACCGGAGCATGTGTAATAGGTAACATCCTTTTAAGTAAGACAGTCTTCCGTCAAAAATGCGTTTTGCATTTGTGGTATCATCTACCCTTACAGAGCCGCCGGGTAAAGCTGTAATCGCATCCCTGTCGCCTTTCAGGCCCGGGTAGTATAAGGCTTTTTGGGCATTTTCATAATACAGCCACTGGCAATAAGTTGCAAATCCTTCATTTAGCCAGATGTCTTCCCAACTGCCGCAGGTGATTTTATCGCCGAACCATTGATGCCCCAGTTCATGGATAATTAAATTGATATCGGTTGTAGAAATAAAACTATTGGTCTGATGTTCCATACCACCGCCTGCACCAAACGCTGTATGGCCGTATTGTTCTTTTGCAAACGGGTAATCGCCAAATGTTTGATTTAATAAAGTGAATGAAAATTTTGCATTGTTGTTAATCCTGGCTGCATTACCGGCCCATTCCGGATAAGTGGTAAGCATCAGTGGCATCTGCCGGTTGCCAACCAGCACACTGTCTTTAATAACCACATAATTGGTAACAGCCATGGCAACCAGATAGCTGGCAACCGGATAGCGGGTTTTAAAATGAAGGATCCTTTCTCCAGCAGTGGAATCCTCCGCAAATAATACGCCGTTCGTACTGCCACGGTATTGAATTGGCGTAGTAATAATTACTTCCAGCGAATCCGTTTTGTCATTCAGCCCGTTTTTACAGGGCCACCATTCTTTGGCGCCAAAAGGTTCAGACAAGGTCCAGATGACCGGTGTTCCGCTGTGCGTGGTTTGCACAAATGGCCTGAAGCTGGAATAATCCCTGGGCACACCGTTGTAATAAACAGAAACAGAGTCTTTTTGTCCGGCATTCAATGTAACAGGAAACTGCAGTTGCAACCCATCGCCGGTAATTCTTTGAAATGCAATGGGACTTCCCCGGTAGGTAATGCTGTCTACCGAAAGGGTATCACTTAGGTCGAAAATGATGTTATTGGTAGTGGAAGTAATGGTAAAATAAGAAGTGACTTCGCCTTTTATAAAGCGTACAGCGGGATCTATTTGCCATTCGCACCGGTAAAAGCTGATGTCAAAATTATTGGAAGCGAGGGTGCCGCCGTATGAATTGACGCCGTTGATACGCCCGTTCGAAAATGATTTTTCAAAAGCTTTTCTTTCTATTGCCGGAATTGCGGCTGCGGTACTGTCCTTTACATGCTGTGCCACTGCCGGTAATGCAGCAAAAAGCGAAAGCAAAAAAAATAAAAAGCAGGTATAAATTTTGAGTCTCTTCATTTTGGGGCGGTCAATTCCTTGAAATGGATAAATCAGCTGTCCTAAAAACGAAAAAAGCCTTTAAAGATTGCGGGGTGACTGGCGGGTTTCAGCCCAGCGGACAATGTATTTTCCCAGCATATCAAATTCCAGGTTTACAGAACCGCCAGCAGCTATAAATTGCAGGTTGGTATACTGGTAAGTGTAAGGTATTATGCCTACCGAAAATGAGTTGTTTTTTACATTAAATGCCGTAAGACTGATGCCATTGACGGCCACCGATCCTTTTTCAATCAGGTAGGGTGCAAATTCTGGGTCAAAACTGAAACTGAATTGCCAGCTTCCATCCAGGTCGGTTTTTTCGGTCACAATTCCTTTGGTATCGGTATGGCCCTGCACAAAATGGCCGTCCAGCCTGCCGGAGGGTTGCAGGCAGCGTTCCAGGTTGATGCAGTCGCCGGTTTTCCAATCACCCAGGTTTGTTTTTTGAAGGGTTTCTGCAATGGCCGTCACCTGGTAAATATCGCCCTTAATGGCTTCTACCGTAAGGCAGACCCCGTTGTGTGAAACGCTTTGGTCTACTTTTAACTGGTCTGTGATGGAGCATGATAAAAGAAAGGTTTTATTGGATCCTTTTGTGCTGATTTCCCGGATGGTAGCGGTGGTCTCAATGATTCCTGTAAACATAGTCTGCAAAATTAAGCCGTAAAAGCATTTGGCTGTTTACGATTTTCCTTTATCTTTGCCGTCCCAAACACTAAAAGGGGGTATTAATTATGTTGATTATTGATTCCAAAGATTGCGAAAACATTGACAAGGCACTGAAAAAGTATAAGAAGAAGTTTGAAAAAGCTAAAATCCTGGTGCAGTTAAGAGAGCGTCAGTCTTATACCAAGCCTTCTGTAAAACGCCGTGGAGAAATCCTGAAGGCCGTTTACAAGCTGAAAGTAAGCAGCGGTCAGTTCGAAGATTAAAACCGGAAATGGTGCGATATTAATAGCTGTAAAGTGAATAACTTTACGGCTATTTCATTTTATGGATAACCCATTTCAGCCCCCTTTACAGGCATTTATTCAATACCTTACGTTCGAAAAAAGGTATTCCAGGCATACCATTGTATCTTACCAGAACGACCTCGAACAATTCTTTACTTACATCAGCAGTCAGTACCAGGCCGCCAGCCTTGAAGAGATTGGCACTACCTATGTGCGCAGCTGGCTGGCATCACTAAAAGCGGATAAAATAACTGCCAAAACCATCAACCGAAAAGCTTCTTCGCTCAAATCATTTTTCAAATATCATCTTAAAACAGGGGGCGTTGCGGCATCACCCATGTGGGCCGTTACCACGCCAAAAATCAGCAAACGGCTGCCGGAGTTTGTAAAAGAAAAAGACATGGAGAACATGTTTCTTCACCTTGAGTTTCCAGACAACTGGAGGGGCAAAACCGACCGTTTGTTATTAATGCTGTTTTACCAGACTGGCATGCGGTTGAGCGAACAGGTAAACCTGAAAGAAAGCCAGGTGGATTTTTCCAAAAGGGTCATCAAAGTGCTGGGCAAGGGCAATAAAGAAAGGGTAGTACCTGTTGCAGAAGAACTGGTAACTGCAATGAAAGCCTACCGGCAAGCCAAGCGAAAGGAAATAAAAGATTGTGACTGCACTTATTTTTTTGTACTGGAAAGTGGTAAACGGCTGTATGCAAAATATGTATACCTGGCAGTAAAAAAATACTTGTCGGAGATCACCACCCTCAACAAGAAGAGCCCTCATATTTTACGGCATACGTTTGCCACGCATTTAACCAATAACGGGGCAGATATCAACGCAGTAAAGGAGCTGCTGGGCCATAGCAGCCTTGCAGCCACACAGGTGTATACACACAACAATATTGAAAAACTGAAGGAAGCCCACAAGAAGGCCCATCCGCGGGCATAATCCCTGATTTTTATCATGTATTAAAAGGCAATTTTATTTGGGTTTTTATTTGGAAAAACAGGCACTATCCGTTAATTTCATACCATCACCAAATCAGTAGCGCCTATGCCATGTGTTCGCGTTTTTTGTTCGTTTTTACAATAAAATAGTTCTTTAAATATTGTTCACAGATTAAAAGCAATTACTATGAACGTTAATATCCAGACAGTTCACTTTGACGCAGATGTTAAGTTAACAGAGTATGTAAGCAGGAAATTGGAAAAGCTAAACACTTTTCACGACCGGATTATTAAAGTAGAGGTGTTTTTGAAGTTAGACAATGTGGTGCACCAGATTAAGGACAAAGTTGCAGAAATCAATGTTCGGGTGCCGCGCCGCCAGTTTTTTGTAAAAGCAAGTTCAAAATCTTTCCAGGAGTCTTTCGATGAAGCATTCGATTCTCTTGTCAACCAGATAAAACGAAAAAAAGAAAAGCAGGCCGCTTAATTCATATATTTATTTTTGAACCCCGCACCGGTTGGTGCGGGGTTTTTATTTTCCGGTATTGGTCCGGCAATGGGGCGTTTTTTGATGACAGGTTGCTGTCTTGCGGTACAAATGGGCCGTTTTAGGGTTTGGCAGCGGCAGGCTCAGGTTAATCCAAATCGCCTGAAATGCAGACGGGGCCAACCTTTGCCGCCTGCCAGTTTTAATTTCTTTTATCCTGAAAAAATAATAGCAGCAAAGTTTTTGTATTTATTGAATTCCATTACCTTTGCATTCCCAAAATTTTGGGGGTAGTTCTTTATTTGCATTTCGTAACGCCACCTTAGCTCAGCTGGTAGAGCAACTGATTTGTAATCAGTAGGTCGCAGGTTCGATTCCAGCAGGTGGCTCAGAAAAATAAACAAGCTATACAATACCCGTAATGCAGCAGGTATGTTTATTTGAATAGTTGTTTAAAGGTTTGGGCAAGTAGTCAAGTGGCCAACGACAACAGACTGTAAATCTGTTCTCTCCGGAGTTCGGTGGTTCGAATCCATCCTTGCCCACGGACACAAATGTGAAAATGAGGTGAATGTGAAAATTGAAGCGAAAGAAATAATTTGCGGGTTCTTTATGTAAACGGGAAGTGAAAATTTCCACATTTCGTATCTGCATATTTTCACATTTTCGATTGCGGAAGTAGCTCATTTGGTAGAGCGATAGCCTTCCAAGCTATAGGTGGCGAGTTCGAGCCTCGTCTTCCGCTCAGAACAGGGTTTCTAAAAGAATGACGGTTGACAGGCGGCTCTCTTTGTCAGCTAATAACGGTCAGCCATGGGTTTGTTAACAAGCCGTTGTAGCTCAGGGGTAGAGCATCCCGGTCCTTTGGATCGGGAAGGTCGGGAGTTCTCCCGAAGGTTCGGGACTCATCATCGGCTCAATAGTTTTTTGAAGAAGAGATGGGTGGGTTCTTCTGAAGATGTTTCAGAGTTCATCATCCGCCGAAAATAAAATAAAGAATGACGGTTGACAGGCGGCTCTCTTTGTCAGCTAACAACGGTCAGCCTTGTGCACGTAACAAAAGCCGTTGTAGCTCAGGGGTAGAGCACTTCCTTGGTAAGGAAGAGGTCGTGAGTTCAATTCTCATCAACGGCTCAATAGATTTTTGAAAAAAAGTAAATGCGGGGTTAAACATTTTATACTCTGCATTTCCGGCGGCTGGCCATAAAAATGGAAGCATCCGGGGAAAACACAAAAGATGAAATGTGCGACGTTCTGCAATTGGCGGAACTGACTACATGATATGAAATCAACATTGTAAAAACACAACTTAAAAACCGATAACGATGTCAAAAGAGACTTTTAAAAGGGACAAACCCCACGTTAATGTTGGCACTATTGGCCACGTTGACCACGGCAAAACAACATTAACTGCAGCTATTACCGAAATCCTGTCTAAGAAGGGTATGGGTAACGTTGCTAAAAAGTACGATGAAATTGATGGTGCTCCTGAAGAAAAAGAAAGGGGTATCACCATTAATACAGCTCACGTTGAGTACCAGACGGCCAACCGTCACTACGCACACGTAGACTGTCCTGGTCACGCGGATTATGTGAAAAACATGATTACGGGTGCTGCACAGATGGACGGTGCTATTCTTGTGGTAGCTGCCACAGACGGCCCTATGCCACAAACAAGAGAGCACATTCTTTTGGCACGCCAGGTGGGTGTTCCCCGTATGGTTGTGTTTATGAATAAAGTTGACCTGGTTGACGACCCTGAGTTGATCGAACTGGTTGAAATGGAAATCCGTGAACTGCTGACTAAAAACGGTTTCGACGGAGACAACACACCCATCATTAAAGGTTCTGCTACAGGTGCTTTGGCAGGTGATGCAAAATGGGTTGGTGCCATCGACGAATTAATGGAAGCGGTTGACACATATATTCCTTTGCCCCCACGTCCGGTGGATCTTCCGTTCCTGATGAGCGTGGAAGACGTATTCTCTATTACGGGTCGTGGTACAGTTGCCACAGGTCGTATTGAGAGAGGCCGTATTAAAGTAGGTGAGGGTATTGAAATTGTAGGTTTGATGGAAAAACCATTGACTTCTACAGTAACAGGTGTTGAAATGTTCCGCAAATTGCTGGACGAAGGTGAAGCTGGTGATAACGCGGGTCTTTTGCTGCGTGGTATTGAAAAAACACAGGTTCGCCGCGGTATGGTACTGTGCAAACCAGGTTCTATCACTCCGCACACCGATTTCAAAGGTGAAGTGTATGTATTGAGCAAAGAAGAAGGTGGACGTCATACGCCATTCTTCCAGAAATACCGTCCTCAGTTTTACTTCCGTACAACGGACGTAACAGGTGAAGTAACTTTACCAGAAGGAACTGAAATGGTTATGCCTGGTGATAACACTTCACTTACGGTTACCCTTATTCAGCCCATCGCAATGGAAAGAGGTTTAAAATTTGCGATTCGTGAAGGTGGCCGTACAGTAGGTGCCGGTCAGGTTACAGAGATCATTAAGTAATTACAAGGATAGCTATTAGCTTTTAGCTGCGTAGCTTCGTAGCCTGCGGGTTGGGTGCTAATAAAAAAATAGACTATCTTTAGAACATAAAGCTAAAAGCTATTGGTTAACTGCCAATAGCTTTTAGCTTTCTTACGGGCATGGTGCAACGGTAGCATACGGGTCTCCAAAACCCTTGATCTGGGTTCGAATCCTAGTGCCCGTGCGAATCAATGTGTAAATTATTAATGTGCAAATGTGTAAATGCATTTGCCCACCAACATTTATGCAGTAGCACATTTATCACATTTTCACATTTATCTGATGAACAAAGTTTCAGCTTATTTCAGCGAATCCTACAAAGAACTGGTAGAGAAAGTGACCTGGCCAACCTGGACGCAATTACAGCAATCAACCCTGATTGTGTTGGTAGCCACGCTTATCATAACACTGGTAGTGGGTGTTATGGATTTTGCCTCCAGTTCAGTTTTAAAACTTGTTTACTCATTATTTAAGTAGTAATGGAAAATCAAACCCAACAACAGGAAACCAAATGGTTTGTGCTCCGCGTGGTAAGTGGTAAAGAGCGCAAAGTAAAAGAGTACCTGGATAAAGAAATTTCGCGTGGCGGATGGACTGAGATTGTAAAACAGGTTTTTCTTCCGGTAGAAAAAGTTTACAAAGTACAGAACGGCAAGAAAGTTATGCGTGAGCGTAACTATTATCCCGGTTATGTGATGATTGAAATCTCTGAAGGTAAATTAAGCGACGATTTACGCGATACAATCAAAAATACCAACAGCGTTATTCATTTCCTTGGCAAAGAAAATCCCATTGCTTTGCGCAAAGCCGAGGTGAACAAAATGCTGGGCAAAATGGATGAAATGGCCGAGGCCGGCGGCGTAAGCATGAGCGAGCCATTCATTGTTGGTGAAACCATCAAGATTATTGAGGGGCCGTTTAACGACTTTAATGGCATCATTGAAGAAGTAAACGACGAAAAGAAAAAATTAAAAGTAACGGTAAAAATATTTGGTCGCTCTACACCTGTAGAGCTGAACTATATGCAGGTTGAAAAAATCAATTAAGCGTATACCGTTATACATCATTTTAATATCCCGCAAAAGGCCCCTCTCAGGGCCTTTTCCACATCTGTTGGAAAACTGCCCCACTTCGAGGTGAAAATCATGAACGTTATTTAGAGGAAATCATTAATTTAGACGCACCGTAGTAATCTATTATCCTTCGCAAGAATCTAACCGTAGAAACGTTTCTGCCACTCTCACTGTACACCCCCTAAATCAATTTTTGCAGCCATGAGAATTGCTCATCTGGTGATTACGTACACAAACCCTTTGCAAACGGAACGCATGATCCGGCGTATGGCGCATGCCCAGTTTGATTTCTATATCCATGTAGACAAGAAAATGGATATAGCCGGCCATCTTTACCTGGCAAAAATGCCCAATGTCTACTTCATCAAAGATCGTGTAAACGTAGTTTGGGGCGGTTACAATACGGTTGAAGCCATTTTCCGATCGATCAAAGAAATTTTCAACAAGGGCATTCAGTATGACTATATACACCTGATGAGTGGCCAGGATTATCCCATCAAAACAGCCCCTTGTATCTACCAGTTTTTTGAAGAAAATGCCGGCAAAGAATTCCTGGAGCTGGAACATTTTGATGATTGGGCCGATGAAGCATATCCGCGTATTACAGAATACCATCTTACCAATTACCATTTTCCGGGCCGCTATTATGTTCAGAAGCTCATGAACAAGCTGCTACCAACCCGTGAATCGCCTATTAAAATGGAGTTTTACGGTTCATCCATGTTCTGGGCATTGAGCAGCCCTTGCCTCAAAAGTATTATTACCCTCATGGACAACAATCCCCGGTTCAGGCGCTTTATGCAGTTTACCTGGGGTTCAGATGAATTTCTTTTTCAGACCCTGGTCATGAACTCTTCATTTAAACAGCAGGTTGTTAATAACAATTTGCTGTACCTGGACCGTGTAAAAGGAGCACCCCATCCCAACATATTAACCAACAACCATTTACAAGAATTGATGGGTTCCGACAAGCTTTTTGCCCGCAAGTTCGACCTGGCAAAAGATGCCAGCATTCTCGGCAGTATTGACAAATACCTGGATAGCGCCGAATCTTGCAACCCCGCTGTGGCGGCCGCCCGCAGCATAATTGCCCAGAATAAACCTGCCTGAAATTCTTGTTCACTACAAATATTTTCCTACTTTTGCAGTCCCAAAAATAGTTCTTTCAGAAAATGAATTTGGGAGTCCCGATCATTATCGGGACGCTAACACCAAAAATTAAAAACATGGCAAAAGAAATTTCAGGTTACGTAAAATTGCAGTGCAAAGGCGGACAAGCCAATCCTGCACCGCCAATCGGTCCTGCCCTTGGTTCTAAGGGTGTAAACATTATGGAGTTCTGCAAACAGTTCAATGCAAGAACACAGGACAGAATGGGTAAAGTACTTCCGGTATTAATTACCGTTTATACCGACAAGAGTTTTGAGTTTGTAATCAAAACACCTCCCGCAGCAGTTCAACTGATGGACGCAGCAAAAATTACAAGTGGTTCCAAAGAGCCCAACCGCAACAAAGTAGGTAAAGTTACCTGGTCAAGCGTTGAAGCAATCGCCAAAGATAAAATGGCTGATTTGAATTGCTTTACCGTAGAAAGTGCCATGCGCATGGTAGCCGGTACAGCCCGCAGTATGGGTCTAACTGTTGATGGTAAAGCCCCCTGGGAAAATTAATCTTTTACACTTAAAATTTTTGAGCTATGGCTATCAGTAAAAAAAGGAAAGTTGCAAATGCAAAAATAGATTCCAATAAAGCATATTCTTTAAAGGATGCATCTGCTTTGGTAAAAGATGTAAACATTACCAAATTTGATGCATCGGTTGATTTACACATCCGCCTGGGTGTTGACCCCAAGAAGGCAGACCAGGCCGTTAGAGGTACAGTAACATTACCTCACGGTACCGGTAAAACGAAGAAAGTCCTGGTATTGTGTACACCCGACAAAGAAGCCGAAGCAAGAGCTGCCGGTGCTGATTTTGTAGGCCTGGATGAATTTATCACCAAGATTGAAGGCGGATGGGTAGATGTAGACGTTATCGTCGCAACACCCTCTGTAATGCCTAAAATCGGCCGTTTGGGTAAAGTACTCGGTCCGCGTAACCTGATGCCAAATCCTAAAACCGGCACGGTTACCAACAACGTGGCAGAAGCAGTAAATGAAGTAAAAGGCGGTAAGATTGCGTTTAAAGTTGATAAAGCGGGTATCATCCATGCTTCTATCGGCCGCGTAAGTTTTGGCGCAGAAAAAATTGCAGAAAACAGCCTGGAATTAATTAATGCCATCATTAAATTAAAACCTTCTTCTGCAAAAGGAACTTATGTGAGAGGAGTAAGCCTGGCCAGCAGCATGAGCCCGGGTATTGCCATCGACACTAAAACCTTTGTACATTAATCTTACTAACCTTCTTCTCCCGCCTGGTGGTGGGATGCCGGAATAAAAAAAATGTTATGACAAAAGAACAAAAAAATGAAGTGATAGAAGTACTGAAGGGAAAATTCTCCCAGTACTCGAATTTTTATATCGCCGATACAGAAGCACTTTCTGTTGAGCAGGTGGGTACTTTGCGCCGCGCATGTTTCGATAAAAACGTTGAGATGAAAGTGGCCAAGAATACACTGATTAAAAAAGCACTGGAATCACTGGATGGCGAAAAATATACAGGCGTATACGAATCACTGCACAAAGTAACTGCACTGTTGTTTTCTGAAAACCCCAAAGAACCGGCTTTAATCATCAGCTCTTTCCGCAAGAAAAGCAATGGTGCAAAGCCAGAACTGAAAGCGGCTTTTATCAACGGTGATATTTACACAGGCGACAGCAGCCTGGTAGCATTAACGAAGATCAAAACCAAGAATGAACTGATTGGTGAAGTAATCGGATTGTTGCAATCGCCTGCTAAACGTGTACTGGCTGCATTGTTGCACCACCACGAAAAACAAGCTGCGGGCAGCACCGAAACAGCAGCAGCACCAGCAGCTGAATAATGTGGAAATATGAAAATGTGACAGGAACAAAAGTGAAACACATTTTCAAATTCATAAAAACAATTTTTTTAAACCATCCTCCGGAGTCTTTTAAATAAAATAAGGCTATGAAGGAGGAAAAAATTCAAACAAAATGGCAGACGTAAAAGCATTAGCAGAACAGTTAGTAGGTCTTACTGTAAAAGATGTACAGGAACTGGCCGATTTTCTGAAATCAGAATATGGTATTGAACCAGCAGCAGCAGCAGTAGTAATGTCTGGTGCTGGCGATGGTCCCGCAGCAGTTGAAGAAAAAACAGCTTTCAATGTAATCCTGAAAAGCGGTGGCGCTTCTAAACTGAACGTAGTTAAAATCGTAAAAGACTTAACTGGTTTGGGTTTGAAAGAAGCCAAAGAACTGGTAGACGGCGCTCCAAAAGCTATCAAAGAAGGCGTTACCAAAGCAGAAGCAGAAGAACTGAAAAACAAATTGACTGAAGCAGGTGCTGACGTTGAGATTCAGTAATCCTCATTCATACTTTTTTAAGACCCCGGTTACAATTAACCGGGGTTTTTTATTGCTGACAGCAGTAAATGGCGGTGCAGAAGCTGGCTGGTACGCAGTAAAGGGATTGGTTTACAGCGGGTTGGTGCAAAGCCAGCGCCATTGCAATAGCTGGTGCTGTGAACAAAAAGTGTGTTTTAACAAATTTTTAGCATTTCTTGCGGCAGCAGCTAGTAAAAGATAATTGCTTTCCACTGCTTTTGTAAAGATGTTTTACGTACATTTGCAATCCATTTGTACAAAAGCAGTTAGCCCGGGTATCTAAATCAATGGCCATTTCTATATTTAATTTTAATGTAATAAACTGAGAACCAACAAGTTCATCGGTATATTTTTGCCTATATACGAATCATAATATTTGAACAACTTTAAAACCGGTTTTAAATAATATGTCTTCAACAAAATTGCAAAGCAGGATCAACTTCGGTAAGATTAAAAACTTAGCAGAAGCGCCTGACTTACTGGAAGTTCAGATTCAATCGTTCAAAGAGTATTTTCAGTTAGAAACCACTCCCGACAAACGTAATATTGAAGGGTTGTTTAAGGTGTTCAAGGAAAACTTTCCGATCACCGATACCCGCAATATTTTCGTACTGGAGTTTCTCGACTACTTTATAGATCCGCCACGCTATACCATTGAAGAATGTATGGAACGTGGTTTAACGTATGCTGTTCCCCTGAAAGCCAAACTGCGTTTGAGCTGTAACGATGAGGAGCACGTAGACTTCCAGACCATTGTGCAGGATGTGTTCCTGGGCAATATACCGTACATGACTCCACGCGGCACTTTTGTTATCAATGGTGCAGAACGTGTGGTGGTTAGCCAGCTGCACCGTTCGCCTGGTGTATTCTTCGGACAGTCCATTCACCCCAACGGTACCAAAATCTACTCTGCAAGGGTTATTCCTTTCAAAGGTGCCTGGATGGAGTTTGCAACAGACATCAATAATGTCATGTATGCTTACATCGACCGTAAGAAAAAATTCCCCGTTACTACATTGTTACGTTCTATCGGTTACGAAACAGACAAGGATATTCTTGAACTGTTTGGTATGGCCGATGAAGTAAAAACCGATAAAAAATCACTGGAAAAACACCTCGGCAAAAAACTGGCTGCCCGCGTTCTCAGAACATGGGTAGAAGATTTTGTGGATGAAGATACCGGTGAAGTGGTTTCTATTGAGCGCAACGAAATCGTTATGGAACGCGATACCATCCTGGATGAAGAAGGTATTGATACCATCAGCGAAATGGAAGTGAAAAGTGTTTTCTTACAAAAAGAAGACGTGGGTGGTGATTACGCAATTATCTACAACACATTAAACAAGGATACTTCTAACAGTGAGCTGGAAGCGGTGCAGCACATCTATCGCCAGTTGCGTGGTGCTGATGCCCCTGATAATGAAACTGCACGTGGTATTATTGATAAATTGTTCTTTAGCGACAAGCGTTATGATTTGGGAGAAGTAGGTCGTTATAAGATCAACCGCAAACTTGGTTTAAACCAGCCGCTTGATCACAAAACGCTGACCAAGGAGGATATGATCGAGATTATTAAATATCTCGTTCGTCTTACCAATGCCAAAGCAGACATTGATGATATTGATCACCTGAGCAACCGTCGTGTGCGTACTGTGGGTGAGCAATTGTATGCTCAGTTTGGTGTTGGTCTGGCACGTATGGCAAGAACCATCCGTGAAAGAATGAACGTTCGCGACAATGAGGTATTTACACCGGTGGATTTGATCAATGCAAGAACACTTTCTTCTGTTATCAATTCATTCTTTGGTACCTCTCAGTTGTCGCAGTTTCTTGACCAGACAAACCCGTTGAGCGAAATAACACACAAACGCCGTATATCAGCGCTTGGGCCAGGTGGTCTTAGCCGCGAACGTGCAGGCTTTGAGGTGCGTGACGTTCACTATTCTCACTACGGTCGTCTTTGTACCATTGAAACACCGGAAGGACCAAACATTGGTTTGATCTCTACTTTGTGTGTACATGCCAAGATAAACGAAATGGGTTTCATTGAAACGCCTTATCGTAAAGTGCATAGTGGTAAAGTAAACATGAAGGAACTGGAATACCTGAGTGCAGAAGAAGAAGATTCAGCTAAGATTGCACAGGCAAATACGCCATTGGATGATAAAGGACATTTTGCCGAGCAGAAAATTATATCACGCCAAACCGGTGACTTCCCGATTCTTGAAAGAGAAGAAGTGGAATTCATGGACGTGGCGCCCAACCAGATTGTTGGTTTGAGTGCTTCACTGATTCCGTTCCTGGAGCATGATGATGCCAACCGTGCGTTGATGGGTTCAAACATGCAACGCCAGGCGGTTCCGTTGATTCGTCCGCAAGTGCCCATTGTTGGTACCGGTCTGGAAGGAAAAGCAGCACGTGATGCAAGGGTTCAGATTCTTGCTGACGGTGAAGGCCAGGTAGAATATGTGGATGGTAACGAAATTCATGTTCGTTACGACAGAAATGATACTGACCGTTTGGTAAGCTTTGAAGAAGATTTGAAGATATACAACCTGACCAAGTTTATTAAAACCAATCAGGAAACTTCTATCTCTCAGAAGCCAGCGGTGAAGAAAGGACAGCGTGTAAAGAAAGATGATTTCTTAAGCGAAGGATATGCAGTAAAGGATAGTGAGCTTGCACTGGGCCGTAACCTGAAAGTAGCGTTTATGCCATGGAAGGGTTACAACTTTGAGGATGCCATTGTTATCAATGAAAAAGTAGTGAGTGAGGATTTGTTTACTTCTATCCATATCTCTGAATACGAACTGGAAGTACGCGATACAAAATTAGGAGAAGAAGAACTGACGCCTGATATTCCCAATGTATCTGAAGAAGCGACCAAAGATTTGGATGAGAATGGTATTATCCGCATAGGTGCTACGGTTAAAGAAGGCGACATCATCATTGGTAAGATTACACCAAAAGGTGAGAGTGATCCTACACCGGAAGAAAAACTGTTGCGTGCCATCTTTGGTGACAAAGCCGGCGATGCAAAAGATGCTTCACTGAAAGCACCAAACGGTGTGGAAGGTGTGGTGATCAACAAAAAATTATTCCAGCGTGCAAAGAAGGACAAGAACGCAAAAGTTCGTGAGAAAGCACAACTGGAAAAATTAGAAAAAGTACACGAAAAAAATACAGAAGATTTAAAAGAATTGTTGCTGAATAAATTGCAGACACTGCTGAAAGAATACAGCTCTGCAGGTGTAAGCAATAATTTTGGTGAGATGCAGATTGGTAAAGGCGCAAGGTTCAATGCAAAGAACCTGGCTTCTATTGATTACCTGAACGTAAATCCTTTGGGTTGGACAGGTGATGCGGTTACAGATGAACTCATCAACGTATTGTTGCACAATTACAGCATCAAGTACAACGAAGAATTGGGAAGATACAAAAGAGAGAAATTCAACATCTCTATTGGTGATGAGTTACCAGCAGGTGTTCTGAAACTGGCCAAAGTATACCTGGCTGTTAAGCGTAAGCTGAAAGTGGGTGATAAGATGGCGGGCCGTCACGGTAATAAAGGTATCGTTGCAAAGATTGTACGTGCAGAAGACATGCCTTTCTTAGAAGACGGAACTCCGGTTGACATTGTTCTGAATCCATTGGGCGTACCAAGCCGTATGAACCTGGGCCAGATTTATGAAACCATTCTTGGATGGGCGGGTGAGAAACTGAAAGTGAAATTTGCAACGCCAATTTTTGATGGCGCCACTACTACCGAAATTGAGAAATATTGTGGTGATGCAGGCATTCCATTAAACGGACACACTTACTTATATGATGGTGAAACGGGCGACCGCTTCCACCAGAAAGCTACAGTAGGTATCATTTATATCATCAAACTGCACCACATGGTTGATGATAAAATGCACGCCCGTTCTATCGGACCATACAGTCTTATTACGCAACAGCCTTTGGGTGGTAAAGCACAGTTTGGTGGTCAGCGTTTTGGAGAGATGGAAGTATGGGCACTGGAAGCCTATGGCGCATCCAACATTCTGCAGGAGTTGCTGACGCTGAAATCTGATGACATCATCGGACGTGCGAAAACTTACGAAGCAATTGTGAAGGGTGAAAATATACCAAGACCCGGTGTTCCCGAATCATTCAATGTACTGGTTCATGAGCTGAGAGGGTTGGGACTGGATCTGAAGTTTGAATAAGAGTAGCTGCGTAGCTAATAGCTTCGCGGAAACAAGTTCTAAAAAAAATTGAATACCCTTGGATCGAAGCAAAAGGCTAACAGTTAAAAGCTATTAGCCTTTTGCCGGGGTTCAAAGGCTAACAGCTAAAAGCTAAAAATATATGGCTATCAGAAAAGATAACAATCGTCAGAGAGCGACTTTTACTTTTTCTAAAATCACCATCGGTCTGGCTTCCCCGGATAGCATCCTGGAAAGAAGCTTTGGTGAAGTGTTGAAGCCCGAAACCATTAACTACCGTACTTACAAACCTGAACGCGATGGTTTGTTCTGCGAAAGAATTTTTGGTCCGGTAAAAGACTACGAATGTGCCTGTGGTAAATACAAACGCATCCGTTACAAGGGGATTGTGTGCGACCGTTGCGGTGTGGAAGTAACCGAGAAGAAAGTGCGCAGGGAAAGGATGGGCCACATTAAACTGGTGGTACCGGTTGTACACATCTGGTACTTCAAAAGCTTACCCAATAAAATTGGTTACCTGCTGGGTGTTAGTTCTAAAAAATTGGAAACAATTGTTTACTACGAACGCTATGTGGTAATACAGGGTGGTGTAAAAGAAAGCCTGAACACCGGCGATCTTTTAACCGAAGAAGAATACCTGGAAATACTGGATACCTTACCAAAAGACAACCAATACCTGCCCGATGATGACCCGCAGAAATTCATTGCTAAAATGGGTGCTGAAGCGGTGCATGATTTATTGCAGCGTATAGATTTGGACAGCCTGTCTGCGCATTTGCGCCATGCTGCTGCCAATGAAACCTCACAACAACGTAAAGCAGACGCCTTAAAACGTTTGAGCGTGGTGGAAGCATTCCGCGATGCCAATACAAGGATCAACAACCGTCCTGAATGGATGGTCATGCAATACATTCCGGTTATACCACCAGAACTGCGTCCGCTGGTTCCATTGGATGGTGGCCGTTTTGCTTCATCCGATCTGAATGACCTGTATCGCCGTGTAATCATCCGTAACAACCGTCTGAAACGTTTGCTGGAGATCAAAGCACCTGAAGTAATCCTGCGCAATGAAAAACGTATGCTGCAGGAAGCGATAGACAGTTTGTTCGACAACTCACGTAAATCAAATGCTGTAAAAGCAGAAGGTGGCCGTGCTTTGAAATCTTTGAGTGATGTACTGAAAGGTAAACAAGGACGTTTCCGTCAGAACTTGCTGGGTAAACGTGTTGACTATTCTGGTCGTTCTGTAATTGTGGTAGGACCCGAACTTAAATTGCACGAGTGCGGTTTGCCAAAAGATATGGCGGCTGAATTGTTCAAACCATTTATCATCCGCAAACTGATTGAGCGTGGTATTGTGAAAACAGTAAAAAGCGCAAGAAAACTTGTTGATAAAAAAGAGGCCATCGTTTGGGATATCCTTGAAAATATATTGAAAGGGCACCCGGTAATGTTAAACCGTGCCCCAACGCTTCACCGTTTGTCTATCCAGGCTTTTCAGCCAAAACTGGTAGAGGGTAAGGCGATACAATTGCACCCGCTGGTATGTTCTGCGTTCAATGCCGACTTTGATGGTGACCAGATGGCGGTACACGTACCATTGAGCAATGCAGCTGTATTGGAAGCACAGTTATTGATGCTGTCTTCACATAACATTTTGAACCCGCAGAATGGTACACCCATCACCCTTCCTTCACAGGACATGGTACTGGGTCTGTATTATATCACCAAAGGAAAAAAATCAACCCCAACTGAAAAAGTACGTGGAGAGGGAATGGCTTTCTACAGCGCGGATGAAGTTATCATCGCACACAATGAAGGAAAGGTTGATTTACACGCATGGATTAAGGTAAAAACCAATGTGCGTGAAGATGGTGAACTGAAAAAGAAAATCATTGATACAACGGTAGGCCGCGTAATATTTAACCAGGCCGTTCCCAAAGAAGTAGGTTTTGTAAATGCATTGCTTACAAAAAAATCTTTGCGCGAAATCATCGGCGATATTACCAGCATTACCAATGTACCAAAGACAGCAAAGTTTTTGGATGATATCAAACAGATAGGTTTCCGTACAGCATTCCAGGGCGGTTTGTCATTTAGTATCAATGACCTTATCATCCCCGATTCCAAAGAAGAATTACTGGTAAATGCAAAAGTAGAAGTGGATGAAGTGTGGGAAAACTATAACATGGGTCTTATTACCAACAATGAGCGTTATAACCAGATTGTAGATATCTGGAGCCGTGTGGATACGCGCATCACGGAAATGCTTATACGCGAACTGGCAAATGACAAACAGGGCTTCAATTCTGTTTACATGATGCTGGACAGCGGGGCCCGTGGTTCCAAACAACAGATCAAACAGCTGGCAGGTATAAGGGGTCTGATGGCCAAACCAAGAAAAAGCGGCAGCACAGGAAGTGAGATCATTGAGAACCCCATTCTTTCCAACTTTAAAGGCGGGTTGAATGTATTGGATTACTTTATCTCTACCCACGGTGCACGTAAAGGTCTTGCGGATACGGCGCTGAAAACAGCCGATGCCGGTTACTTAACCCGTCGTCTGGTAGACGTTGCCCAGGATGTTGTTATTACTGAAGAAGATTGCGGCACATTGCGTGGTATCGCTACGTCTGCGTTGAAAGACAATGAGGATATTGTTGAGCCATTGGTAGACAGAATCGTAGGTCGTACCTCTTTGCACAACGTGTATCATCCTTTAACAGATGTATTACTGGTAACCGCAGGAGAACAGATTACAGATGCTATTGGTATTGCCATTGAAGAAGCTGGTGTTGAAACCATCGAAATACGTTCTGTACTTACCTGCGAAAGCAAGAGAGGTGTTTGCGTAAGATGTTATGGCAAAAACCTTGCAACAGGTTATACTGCGCAAAGGGGTGATGCTGTTGGTATCATCGCGGCACAGTCAATTGGTGAGCCGGGTACACAGTTAACCCTGCGTACCTTCCACGTGGGTGGTGTGGCAGGTTCTGCTTCAGTAGAATCTTCTTTGTTCGCCAAGTTCGACGGTACCATCCAGTTTGATGGTTTGCGTACAGTAACGACTGAAAACAATGAAGGTGAAAAAGTACAGATAGTAATCGGACGTACCGGTGAAGTAAGAATCACCGATGTGAAGAACGATCGTCTGCTGATTACCAATAACGTTCCTTACGGCGCTACACTGGCTGTAAAAGATGGACAGAAAGTGACCAAGGGCGATATCATCTGCTCATGGGATCCTTACAACAATGTGGTAATAGCAGAAATTGCAGGTGTGCTGAAGTTTGAGCATGTAATTGAAGGCATCACTTACCGCGATGAAGCAGACGAACAAACAGGTCACCGTGAAAAAGTGGTTATTGAATCAAAAGATAAAACCAAAATACCTTCCATACTGGTAGAAGGAAAGGAAATCAAATCATACAACTTACCGGTGGGTAGCCATATCGTAATGGATGGCGGAGATGATGTAAAAGCAGGACAGGTAATTGTAAAGATTCCGCGTGTGCTGGGTAAATTGAGGGATATCACGGGAGGTCTGCCACGTGTAACAGAATTGTTTGAAGCACGTAACCCGGCCAACCCTGCAATTGTTTCTGAGATTGACGGTGTTATTGCATTTGGCGCCATCAAACGTGGTAACCGCGAGATTGTCATTGAAGCGAAAGATGGTGTGGTGAAGAAATACCTGGTACCGCTGACACGCCAGATTCTTGCACAGGACGGTGACTTTGTAAAAGCGGGTACTTCATTAAGCGATGGACAAACAGCACCGGGCGATATCCTGGCCATTAAAGGACCTTTTGCAGTACAGGAATATGTTGTGAACGAAATTCAGGAAGTTTACCGTTTACAGGGTGTGCGCATCAATGATAAACACATTGAAGTAATCGTTCGCCAGATGATGAAGAAACTCGAAATCGTTGATCCGGGCGACACAAGGTTCCTGGAAGAAGATACGGTGGACAAGCTGGAATTCCTGGAAGAAAATGATTACACATTCGATAAGAAAGTGGTGACAGAAGCCGGCGACAGTACCAAACTGAAAGCAGGTCAGATAGCCACACTGCGTGAAGTAAGAGAAGAAAATTCTATCCTTCGCCGTTCAGATAAAAAGCTGGTTGAATACCGTGATGCAAAACCTGCTACTTCGCAACCATTGTTGCTGGGTATCACCAAAGCATCTTTGGGAACACAAAGCTGGATTTCAGCAGCATCGTTCCAGGAAACAACCAAGGTATTGAGTTCTGCTGCCATACAGGGCAAGACAGATGAGATGCTGGGTCTGAAAGAGAATGTTATTACCGGTCACCCCATACCAGCGGGTACGGGTCTGCGTGAGTTTGAGAACATGATTGTTGGCAGCAAGGAAGAATATGAACTGCTGCAGACAACCAAAGAGGCCATGAATTTTGATGACGAAGAGTAAGCCATTGAACAACAGTGGTCAATAAAAATACAAACAGCAGGAAGGCCAAATACCTTCCTGCCTTTTTTTGTTTTGTATTAATTTCAGAACAGTTTTTTTAACACTTTTATTTTTTCCAAAGGGTCTAACTTGCCATAAAACGCCTGACAAATGAAGCAACTTTCACTCATACTCAGTATCATAGCAGCGGGTCTTTCCGGTGTATTGCTTTTCCTGCACCTAAAGGACAACGCACCGGCAAAACAGGTGGTTGCTGCGGCTACGCCTGCCAGTGCCGGTAATGCCACTGGTTTCAATATCGCTTATTTTGAACTTGATTCTTTGCAGAATAATTACCAGTATTTTAAAGATGCATTGAGTACTTTGAAAGCAAAGGAAGAATCCATGAACAACGAACTGGCATCGCTGGAAAAATCTTACCAGAAAAAGATTGGCGAGTGGCAGCAAAAAGGCAATAATATGTCTCAGGCAGAAGCGGAAGCGGCCAACCGCGAATACCAGCAGATGCAACAAAATTTTCAGTCGCGCAAACAACAACTGGATCAGAATATTAATGACCAGATGAATGATACCCGCAAAAAGATCAGGGAGCGGCTGGAAACCTACCTCAAAGAATACAACAAAGACAAAAAATACGCCTATATTTTTTCGGATTTTCCCGAAGGTATTTTTTACAAAGACACGGCATACAATATAACCAATGAGCTGATAAGGGGCTTGAACGAAGCCTACAAGAAAAAGAATTAAGCCGCAACAGCTTCCCCTCAAAGTTGGGTTCAGGGAAAGAAGTAAAGACACGATATAAAAGAAGCAAGGAGGCAGGTCTGAAAAGGCTTTGCCTCTTTGTTTTATTAGCTGTCTTTGCGTGAATTTTCTTTAAAACATGCATATTTTCTTATCTTCAGGATTCATACCAATACTATAATGACAGAACAAAGCCCTTCTTTCAAACCATCACTCGGATTGCTGGATGCAACCATGATAGTAGCCGGTTCCATGATAGGTTCCGGTATTTTTATAGTGAGCGCAGACATCACCCGCAATGTAGGTAGTGGCGGCTGGTTGATTTTTGTGTGGCTGATTACTGGTTTTATGACATTAACCGCCGCAGTCAGTTATGGCGAACTAAGTGCCATGTATCCCAAAGCCGGAGGCCAGTATGTGTATTTAAAAGAAGCATTTAATCCGCTGGCCGGTTTTTTATATGGCTGGAGTTTTTTTGCGGTGATACAAACAGCTACCATTGCGGCAGTAGGTGTGGCATTCTCCAAGTTTGCCGGTTATTTCTTTCCTATACTTGAATTGAAAGACGAAAACATACTGATGCAGCTGAGCGGTATTAAAATATACCCGGCGCAACTACTTTCCATTGTGCTGATCATTTTTCTTACTTATATCAATACAAAAGGAATTAAGGGCGGAAAACTGATACAGACAACATTTACCGTTACAAAACTGCTATCGTTGTTTGGGCTGATAGGATTTGGTTTCTTACTTGCTGCAAAATCTGAAATATGGCAGGCCAACTGGCAGGATGCCTGGAGTATGAAAAGTTTGTCGGCAACGGGCGATGCAATACCGGTAACAGGTGCGGCCATCCTCGGCGCCATTGCAGCAGCCATGGTGGGTTCTATCTTTAGCAGCGACTCATGGAACAATGTTACTTTTATTGCTGGCGAAATCAAGAATCCCAAACGAAATATCGGTTTAAGCCTTTTCCTGGGTACGCTGATAGTAACGATTATTTATGTTACGGCCAATCTCATGTACATGAGCGTACTGCCATTGCACGAAATTGCTTTTGCCAAACAGGACAGGGTAGCGGTGGTTGCTTCCAATGCTATCTTTGGCAATGCCGGTACCTATGTCATCGCAGTCATGATCATGATCTCTACTTTTGGCTGCAACAATGGACTTATACTGGCCGGCGCCAGGGTATACTATACCATGGCGCAGGATGGATTGTTTTTCAAGAAAGCAGGAGCGCTGAACAAAAATGCAGTACCCGAATGGGCGCTGTGGGCGCAGTGCATAGTGGCTTCTATCTTATGTTTGAGCGGTAAGTATGGAGACTTGCTCGACATGGTGTCATTTGTTGTGGTAATCTTTTATGTACTTACTATTATTGGCATATTTGTACTCCGGCGCAAAAGACCCGATATAGAAAGACCCTACAAAGCATTTGGTTATCCAGTTCTTCCTGCTATTTATATTTTAATGGGTACTGCATTTTGCATTGCGCTTATTTCTCAGAAGCCCCAATATGCCGGCTGGGGATTGGCAATAGTATTATTAGGGATACCTTTATATTTTATAGCCCAACGAAGCAACACCAAATCGTAAGCGGCTGGTACAGAAAAAAAATGGATACATGGATTTTGATCAACTCTTTCAAAATTTTTCAAACTGCAAAGTAGGCGTCGTAGGCGATGTGATGCTGGATACTTACTGGTGGGGGCATGTTGAACGCATTTCACCAGAAGCCCCCGTACCCGTGGTTCTGCTCGATAAACGCGAACTCAGGATTGGCGGTGCAGGCAATGTGGCACTCAACCTGGTTTCTTTGGGTGCTAAAACCAGTATCTTTTCTGTTATTGGAGAAGATGAAGCGGGTAAATCGCTCGATAGCCTGATGACGGAACAAGGTATTGACACTTCCTATATTATTTGCAGCAACACCCGGCGGACGACAGACAAAATGCGCATCATCAGCCGCAACCAGCAAATGATGCGGCTGGATGCAGAAACAACTGCGGATCTGTTACCCGTTGCCGAAGAAGCTTTAATTGGCAGGGTGAAAGACTATATCGTTTCGGAAAAGCCTGCTGTCATTATTTTTGAAGATTATAACAAGGGCGTGCTGACAGAACGGGTAATAACTGAACTCATTGCAATTTGCCGCCAGCACAATGTGATCACTGCGGTAGATCCAAAACGAAAAAACTTTTTCTCCTACAAAGGTGCCGGCATTTTTAAACCCAATCTAAAAGAAGTAAAAGATGGTTTGAACCTGCTGGTGGATGAAATTGATACGGCATCCCTTCATAACATACATGGTTTGCTGAAAGAGCAACTCGGCCATGAGATATCTTTTATCACACTGTCAGAAAAAGGCGTCTACTACCAGAATAAGGAAACAGCAGCCATTATACCATCGCATTTGCGCAATATAGCCGATGTGTCCGGTGCCGGCGATACCGTGATAGCCGTAGCGGCTTTACTGTATGCCACAACGGGTAATATTGCACTGATGGCGGAAGTAGCCAATATTGCCGGCGGACTGGTTTGCGAAGAAGTGGGAACCGCAGCCATCAATAAAGAGAAATTATTGAATGAGTGCAAGATCCTGCTGGGTAAAGCGTATGAAAAACAGTTGCAGAAATGACATCAAAATTTACATTGGCCGTTCACGGGGGAGCCGGTACTATTCTTAAGCAAGATATGACGGCAGCGCTGGAAGCAGCCTACATAGAAGGGCTAAATGCCGCACTGCACGCGGGTTATACGGTATTGCAACAGGGGGGCACTGCAGTGGATGCAGTAAAAGAAGCCACGCTTGTACTGGAAGACAATACACTTTTTAATGCAGGCAGAGGTTCTGTGTTTACAAAAAAAGGCGGTCACGAAATGGACGCTTCCATTATGGATGGTAAAAACCTGGGAGCAGGTGCAGTTGCGGGCGTCAGTAATGTGCGCAACCCTATTGTGCTGGCAACAGCAGTGATGCAAAACAGTGACCATGTTTTTTTAAGCGGCACCGGCGCCGTTGATTTTGCATTGCAACAGGGCATCCGGCTTGAAGCAGATGAATATTTTTTCTCGGGCTTCCGGTATGATCAATGGAAACAAATGCGCGACTCCGACAATTATACATTAGACCATTCACAAGACCGTCATGAAGTACTGATGAGGGATAAAAAATTTGGTACCGTTGGTGCCGTAGCATGCGATCAGTACGGCAATATTGCTGCGGCAACCAGTACCGGAGGTATGACCAACAAAAAGTATGGCCGCATTGGTGATACAGCTATGATTGGTAGCGGTACCTATGCAAGTAATAAAACCTGCGCCATCAGTTGTACCGGCCATGGAGAAATATTTATCCGTGCCGTGGCTGCCTACGATGTAAGTGCTATAATGGAATATAAAAATTACAGCCTGCAGCAGGCCATGGATGAAGTGGTAAACAAAAAACTGGTGGCAATGGCTGGCGAAGGTGGCATGATTGGTGTTGATGCCAGTGGCAATGTTGCCATGTTGTTTAACAGTGCCGGCATGTACCGCGGGGTGCGCAGCAGCGACGGTACCCGGGAAACCGCGATCTATAAATAGGTTAGGCTAAGCAATTGATCTGGTGTCACGATCTCATCTAATTTCAATATGCTTCGTGAAAGGCATTATCCACGGTGGTTAAAACAATCCTGGGGAAAACGGACATACCATTTAATTTTTACGCATGAAGAAGTATGCTGTTATTGTTGCCGGTGGTACTGGTCTGCGAATGGGCGCCCCAATTCCCAAACAATTCCTGTTATTAAGAGGCAAGCCTGTTTTGTGGTATACACTTACGGCTTTCCTGTCTGCTTACGATGATCTCAAAATTATTCTTGTATTACCCGGGAAATACATTGCAAATGGCGAAGCAATTATAAATGAAACAAGCGATCCGGCACGAGTACAAGTTGCGGTGGGTGGTGATACGCGTTTTCAATCGGTAAAAAATGGATTGAAACAAATAGAGAAAGATGCCATTGTTTTTGTGCACGATGCTGTACGCTGCCTGGTAAGCACTAGCCTGATAAAGCAATGTTATGCAGCAGCGCTTGAAAATGGGAATGCAATACCGGCCACTTTCGCCATTGATTCCATCCGGATTGAAACCGGCCATTCAAACACCGTAGCAGACAGGGCTAAAGTGCGGCTGATTCAAACACCACAAACTTTTAAAGCGGCATTGCTACTGGAAGCTTTTGAACAACCATATGATCCTGCTTTTACCGACGAAGCAACGGTTGTAGAAAAGACCGGTGTTGCCATTCACCTGGTAGAAGGCGAAGCCTCAAATATTAAAATAACCAGTCCCATCGATTTATTGATTGCAGAAAAACTGCTGGAAGAAAGAACGCCGTAAAAGCCATTACTTTTTAAGCCATCTTAGCAACATGGGCAGGCGATTTTGCCGGATGGCAGGATATTGTTCTTCAGCAGCTCCAAAACTGCTGTAAAACAAAGCAAGGCTGGCTATGTCGGAACCTTCAAAGTCAAGTATACAGTTGGTAGCTGCACGTTCTTTTATAAAAGCATTGATCAATGCATGCGATGCGCCGGTTGACTTGCTTTCGGGATGATTGCCTGCTAAAATATAATACCACCGGTTTTGCCAGTTGAAAAAAACACAGGACGAAAGCAGCCGGCCTTCTGCAGAGACAATGCCATAAGCAACCGCCGCATTTTTTTCTTCCAGCACATGATACAATGCAGAGAACCGCTCAAAGTCATCTGCTTTAACTTTTGTAAATGCCTGCATTTGCAGACTGGCCAATTGTAATATTTCTGCCAGCGCTGGTTTGCAAACTGAACAATTTAACCGCTCCGCTTTTTTAATATTGCGTTTAATATTATCACTAAAGCCAGCATAGATTTCATCATACGGCCGCGCCAGGTTCAGGATAAAATTTTTTCTTGTGTAATGGTCAATGGAGCTGTTTGTAATGCTGTTGCCAGGATTGAAGCAGATATCCAGGTAAAGGAATTTTTTTGGAATTTGCCCTATAAAATGTTCTAACAGGGATGGGGTTACTGCGTGGCCAAATACGCCCAGTAAGGCGCAGCAGAATGGCTGGTATAAGTAATGGATACCGTATTTTTTGTTCCAGGTAAGGGGCATCACCGCTTCGTAATCATTCAGCACAAGTGCATCCCATTGTTTTGCCATAGCATCCAGGTAAAATGAATACGCGTAGATAAGCGGTTGTGATGACTGATCAATACAGGCATCCCATTTTATTTTATCGATCTGTTGGTATGTCAGGTATTGAATGGCTTCCATCAAAAGGGAATTTGTGGAATGAATTTTTTAAGGCTGATAT
>Ga0209069_10000054_pt1 | contig 37847 bp, 25 predicted proteins | sample Str013_2_FD_187202 | JGI IMG/M metagenome (GOLD analysis project Ga0209069, IMG submission 187202) | Freshwater sediment microbial communities in response to fracking from Pennsylvania, USA - Straight Creek_MetaG_SC_2013 (SPAdes) (version 2) | ecosystem: Environmental > Aquatic > Freshwater >...
GCAAAACATCTTTACAATTACAGCATTAACATACACATTCTCCTGCAACCATCGCCTGTACAATTCCGACTATAAAGGAAATGGGATATTATATGAAAAAAATATTGCTCCTGTCCCTGTTCGTTTACATTAAATTATTTTCATCTGCACAACCAATTCCTTTCACCGGATGCCCGGGTAACAATGTGGCCGTTCTCAGGGCCGGCAACAACAGTGCCGTTACAAACCCCCTTAGTATTTACGATGTAAATTCTTTAACTGGATCATTCTCTTTGCGCAGCGGCCCCATTTTAGATCCTTCAAACCCTGCCGTCAACCTGCAGGTTAATGGCCTTGGATTAAATTCCTTAGATGGTTTTCTATATGGCATCAACTCAAACAGTACTGCCAATTTAACCACCAATACGCCCGTTCCATTTTACAGGTTAGGCGCCAATTCGGTGGCGGTGCAAACCGGTAACCTGCCGGGCCCGGTTCTGGCTGCCGGCGAAACCCAAAGCTTTGTAAACCCCGCGGCAGGAGAAATTGACAAGTCGGGCAATTACTATTTTACCGGCGCAACGGCTACTGCAAATTTTGCCGCACAATCCCTTCACATCAACCGGCTCTTTGTGGGCAAGCTTTCTTCGCTAAACAGCCTGGCGGCTTCCACAACAACGGTATTATCACCGGTCTATACCCCCATTACCACAACAGACCCAAACTGTGCAGACTACCTGTCTACACTGATTACCACATTTACGGCGCTCAATATTGCTGATGCAGCCAATACGGGATTGAAGGACCTGGTGTACGACAGTGTTTCGGGTAACCTTTACAGTTATGTTACCTATCCCAACCCGGCCAATCCTTCCAGCTTCATGGGGCTAATGGTAAAACTCAACCCCCTGACAGGAGATTTGAAAGCCGTTGCAGCACCGGTTGTGCTTGCTTTTGCTTCTGCCAGCATTGATGTAGCCGGTACGCTGCTCGACAAAAGCGGCAATTTCTTAATTCTTTTCACCGATGGCAATGTATACAAAGCCAATACCCTTGCACCGGATGTTTTTACCGGCAGCATTACCGCATTGAATATTGCTACAGGGTTGCCTTCTGTCTTAAGGGGCGATATGGCTTCCTGCGGTGCGGGCGGCGGATCGGGGCCGGTACCATTCAATGGCTGCCCCGATGTAAATCTTGCTATACTAAGAGCCGGCACCAATAGTTCAACCACCAACCCCATCAGTATTTACGACGTCAATACGGCAACGGGTACACCCGGTTTGCGGAGTGGCCCCATCCTGGATCCGGCCAATGCCGCCAATAATCTGCAGGTAAACGGGCTGGGCCTTAATTCCACCGATGGCTTCCTGTATGGCCTGGATGCAAACAATACTGCCAATTTAACAACCAATAATCCAATTCCTTTTTACAGGGTAGGCGCCAATGCAGTGGCGGTGCAAACCGGCAATATGCCCGGACCTGCACTGGTTGCCGGCGAGACGCAAACCTTTGTAAACCCGGCGGCCGGAGAAATGGACAAATCGGACAATTATTATTTTTCCGGAGCAACGGCCACGACAAATTTTGCAACCCAATCCATTCATGTAAACCGGCTTTTTATCGGCAAGCTTGCGGCAGTTAGCACGCTGGCATCATCAACATCGGCCACGCTCAGCCCAACCTATACATTGATAACAAGTACGGACCCCAATTGTACCGACTACCTGGCTTCGTTAACAGCCACTTTTACACTGGCAAATATTTCAGGCGCAGCCAATACGGGGTTAAGAGACCTGGTGTTCGACAATGTTTCGGGTAACCTTTACAGTTATGTTACTTATCCAAACCCTGCCAACCCCGCCAGCTTTATGGGGCTGATGATAAAACTCAACCCTGCAACAGGTGATTTGAAAGCCGTTGCAGCACCAGTAGTACTTCCTTTTGCTTCTGCCAGCAATGAAGTAGCCGGCACTTTGCTGGATAAGAACGGCAATTTCCTAATCCTGTTTACCACGGGTACTATTTACAAAGCCAATACAGCTTCAACGGGCGTTTTTGATGGCAGCATATCAGCATTGAACCTCAGCACCGGGTTACCATCGCCTTTAAGGGGCGATATGGCTTCCTGCGGGGCGGGCGGCGTTATGATACCCGTTCCATTTAAAGGATGCCCGGATATCAATCTTTCGATTTTAAGAGCGGGTACCAACGGCTCAACCACCAACCCCATCAGCATTTACGATCTTAATACAACCACCGGCACACCCGTTTTTCGCAGCGGCCCCATACTGGACCCGGCCAATGCTGCCAATAATCTGCAGGTAAACGGGCTTGGCCTCAATACCAGGGATGGCTTACTATACGGCCTGGATGCAAACAATACTGCCAATTTAACAACCAATATGCCCATCCCCTTTTATAGAGTTGGTGCTAATGCGCTGGCGGTGCAAACCGGCAATATGCCCGGCCCTGCACTGGCTGCCGGCGAAACACAAACTTTTGTAAATCCGGCGGCCGGAGAAATGGACAAATCGGATAATTATTATTTTTCCGGTGCTACCGCCACGGCAAATTTAGCAACACAATCCATCCACGTAAACCGGCTTTTTATCGGGAAGCTTGTTGCAGTTAGCACGCTGGCATCATCAACATCGGCCACGCTAAGCCCTGTCTACACACCCATTACCAGCACAGATCCAAATTGTACGGATTTCCTGGCTTCATTAACAGCCACTTTTACACTTGCCAACATCTCCGGCGCCGCCAGTACCGGTTTAAAAGATTTTGCATTCGATAACCTTTCGGGTAGCCTTTACAGTTATGTTACCTATCTCAACCCTGCCAACCCTGCCAGCTATTTGGGACTGATGCTGAAACTTAACCCCGCTACCGGAGATCTAAAAGCTGTAGCCGCACCGGTAGTGCTTCCATTTGTTTCTGCAAGCAATGAAGTAGCAGGTACTTTGCTGGATAAGAATGGCAACTTTATCATTATGTTCACCAATGGATCAATGTACAAAGCCAATACCATTTCGCCGGGTGTTTATGATGGCAGCATCTCTCCGCTCAATACTGGTACCGGCTTGCCCTCGCCGCTGCGCGGAGACCTGGCCTCCTGTGGTGCTTCCGCCGTGCTGCCCATTGTACTTACTTATTTCAATGCCTATAGCCAGGACAATACTGCCATATTAAAATGGGAAACTTCCTTTGAGCATAACGCCGGTAAATTTATTATTGAAAAAAGTACCGACGGAAACAACTGGACCACCCTGCAGTCTGTTGCAGCTGCCGGCAACAGCGCTTCGGCTACACAGTACCGGTACGACGACAAAAACATCAATGCAAAAACCGTGTATTACCGGATAAAATTTGCCGATACAGATGGCAGCTTCCGGTATAGTGCAATAAAAAAGCTTTCATTTAACGGGGTAACAGCTTCCCTGATTTTTTATCCCAACCCTGTTAGCAACCTGCTCTATGCAGAAAACGGCACCGCATTTACCAATAAAATACAGGTTACCGTCAGCGATGTTTCCGGAAAACAATATGCAATATCATTTAAGAAAACCGACAGTAATAAAATAAGCGTTGACCTTACTGTATTGCCTGCGGGTGTTTACCTTATACAGATAACAGACGGGGTTGGCCACAACAACAGCCAAAAGGTTATCAAACAATAAAAGCCGGATAAGCGGCCCCGCAAAGTATTTCCTATTCCCTTGCCCTTTCGTTCAGTACAAGCCTGCCCTGCAAAGGGCCGGCTTTTTTTATACCGGCATATGGGTAATAAAACAAAAAGCCCTGCTTTTCAGCAGGGCTCCAGGCGCTCAAATATTATGGTTAATTATGCCCTTTGTTTAACGGGCTTTTTTTTCTTGGCTTGTTTCAATGCCTCATCAATGGCTTTGCTTAGTTCGGCAACCGTTGGCTTTCCGGTAAACAATTCATCATTGATAAAGAAAGTAGGTACATCTTTTACGCCGCGGTCAAGGCCATTTCTCAAATCGCCCTGTACCTGCCAGCCATACATTGCGTTTACCAGGTCATCCAGAAAATGCTTGTTGTTTACACCGGCTTCTTTGGAATGCAGTTTTAAACTGGTTGTTCCAAGGTTGCGGCGGTTGGCAAATAAGATATTGTGCATTTCCCAAAACTTGCCATCCTGGGCGGTTGCAACGGCTGCTTCTGCGGCCTTCAGTGCACGCTGGTGTATACGGGTAAGCGGAAAATGACGAAAATTGAAGCGAATCTTGCCTTCGTATGTTTCAAGCAACTGCTTTACTACTTCATTGGCCTTTGCACAGGCTTCACTTTCATATTCTCCAAACTCCATAAGGGTTACGGGTGCATCTACGTTTCCCACAAACACATCTTTGGGTTCAATAATTTCAACCACTTCTTTTTTGAATGCCATAGTTTATTCCTTTTTAGTTATTCCCAGCATTACGCCAGTAGCGTAATCCCAATCTATAACCATTTTCTAATCCAATGGTTCTAAGTCCATTAAATTGTTGCTATATTTTTCTTACGCTTTGTAAGCGGATGAAGATAGTATTTTTTTCTTTTTTTCCACACTAAAAAAATGAACGAACGGTAGTTTTAAGAATATTGTGTCCTTAAACCGGCTGCCAGCGGCTTTATGCAGGTTTTGGCTGGGCGATTTCGTTCCTGAAAACCACCGTGTTATCAAACACATCTATCAAAACAGGCCGGTTCTTATCGATGTCGGTAGCCAGTATTTTTTTGCTCAACTTGTTCACAATCTCCTTCTGGATCAGGCGTTTCAGCGGCCTTGCACCGTATTGGGCATCATAGCCATTCTCGGCCAGGTAATCAATGGCGTAATCGCTAAATTCGAGGTTGATCCCGTTTTCGGCCACCAGTTTCACCAGGTTTTTCAACTGAATATTGATAATCCCCCGGATTTCCTTTTTCATCAGCGGGTGGAACATAATGATTTCATCTACCCTGTTTAAGAATTCCGGCCTCACAGTTTCACGTAACAGCACCATAACATCGAGTTTTGCCTTCGCTGTTACCTCGTCTACGTTTTTCTCAGATACCTTTTCAAAAGCTTCCTGTATAAGATGGCTGCCGATATTGCTGGTCATAATGATAATGGTGTTTTTAAAATTCACCACCCGGCCCTTGTTGTCCGTTAACCGGCCGTCATCCAGTACTTGCAACAATACATTCCATACATCGGGATGCGCTTTCTCAATTTCATCCAGCAACACCACGCTATAGGGCTTGCGGCGAACGGCTTCGGTAAGCTGACCGCCTTCATCATAACCCACATATCCCGGAGGGGCGCCTACCAGCCTCGATACGGTATGTTTTTCCTGGTACTCACTCATATCTATCCGCGTCATCATGGTTTCGTCGTCAAATAAATATTCTGCCAGGGCTTTTGCCAGCTCAGTTTTACCAACACCTGTTGTACCCAGGAATATAAAAGAGCCTATTGGTTTTTTGGGATCCTGCAAACCAGCCCGGCTGCGACGGATGGCGTCGGAAACCGCGGTGATGGCCTCTTCCTGGCCTACCACCCTTTCGTGCAAGTGCTCTTCCAACTGCAGTAATTTTTCACGTTCGCCCTGCAGCATTCTTGAAACCGGAATGCCGGTGGACTTGGCTACATTTTCGGCGATGTCTTCCGCATCTACTTCTTCTTTCAGCAAACGCTTCTCACTCAGGGCCGAAAGCTGTTCGCTCCATTTTTTTATAATTTCTTCCTCTTCTTTTATTTTGCCATAGCGAATTTCGGCCACACGGCCATAATCACCTTCCCGCTCTGCTTTTTCCGCTTCGCCTTTAAACTGTTCAATAGCTGCTTTGGCATTCTGCACTTTCTCAACAATCTCTTTTTCTTCTTTCCATTTGGCTTTAAACGTATCCCTTGAAACAGAAAGATTGGCTATTTCGGTATTGAGATCATGCAACTGGCTCGGATCATTTTCTCTTTTAATGGCTTCCCTTTCAATTTCCAGCTGGCGGATCTGACGTTCCAGTTTATCCAGTTCTTCCGGCATCGAATTCATTTCCATGCGTAGTTTTGCGGCGCTTTCATCAATTAAGTCGATGGCCTTATCGGGTAAAAAGCGATCCGTAATATAGCGGTTCGACAATTCCACCGCGGCAATAATGGCTTCGTCTTTAATGCGTACGTGGTGGTGTGTCTCATACCTGTCTTTTAGTCCGCGCAAAATGGAAATAGCATCTTCCACGCTGGGTTCCTCTATCAGTACTTTTTGAAAACGGCGTTCGAGTGCTTTGTCTTTTTCAAAAAATTTCTGGTATTCAGAAAGCGTAGTAGCGCCAATGGCCCTCAGCTCTCCCCTTGCAAGCGCCGGCTTTAAAATATTGGCGGCATCCATGGCGCCATCGCCGCCGCCCGCGCCCACCAGTGTATGTATCTCATCAATAAACAACACAATTTCTCCATCACTGGCACCAACTTCTTTTACTACTCCTTTTAAGCGTTCTTCAAACTCACCTTTGTATTTGGCACCGGCAATCAGCTGGCCCATATCAAGTGCGTAAATAATTTTTGATTTCAGGTTATCCGGCACATCGCCATTTACAATTCGCATGGCCAAACCTTCTGCAATGGCGGTTTTACCAACGCCCGGCTCGCCCACCAGTATAGGATTGTTTTTTGTGCGACGCGACAGAATATGCAATGTCCGCCTGATTTCCTCATCTCGGCCAATCACAGGATCCAGCTTGCCGTTTCTTGCCATATCGTTCAGGTTTTTGGCATATTTGTTCAGCGCATTGAACTGCGTTTCCTGTGTTTGCGACTTGATGCTGTCTCCTTTGCGCAGTTCTTTAATAGCGGCCACCAACCCCTTTTCCGTAAGGCCCGTATCCTTCAGCAGTTTTGCAGTATTATCGCTGCCATTGATGATGGCCAGCAACAAATGCTCAACGCTTACAAATTCATCCCCAAATTGCTTTAGCATATTGGGTGCCCGCAGTATTACATTGTTGGCATCGCGGCCAATGGCCTGGGCAGGATTGGCGCCGGCGCTTACTTTGGGTAATTTACCGATGTTTTCATCCAGTCTGCTTTCCAGCAGGTTCATCGTCACATTGTTTTTCTTTAGCAGAAAATCAATGGATGAATCTTCATCGTTCAACAATGCTTTCAGCAAGTGCTCTGTTTCTATGTTTACATTGTTATTACTGAAAGCAAGTTGCTGGGCTGCAGCAACGGCTTCCTGTGCTTTGATGGTAAAATTGTTTAAATTCATAGCTTATTATGGGTTTAAGGTGAAAGGTCAATGGATTAAAGTGTTCAAACATCCGGCGCTTTGTTACCCGTACAATCATCGCGGCCAATAAACGCTTAGCCAGGTCCTTTCACATGTCAACAAATGATTAACAAATAAGCCCTCAAAGGGCTGATCAATTTAAAATAACTTCATACTTCTTACAAAACACAATCCAAAGCAATATGCCTGATAGTATGTCATACAAATTCAAATCAAACTGTCTCAAATTCAGTTCATTACTGGCTTTTATGCTATTGTTGCAGCCTTTAGCGGCCCAATACAATTTTACTGCGGTAGACGAGCTGCTGACAAAGAACCAAAAGCTGCTGGGCGGCGATGTGATTGCCATGGTGTACAAAGATGGTAAACTGGTTTACAATAAGCAGCTGAACAAAGAATTTACGGGCAAAACCCAGGCGCCCATTGCAAGTTGTAGTAAATGGCTAACCGCCGCACTGGCCATGATGTTTGTTGAAGAAGGCAAAATATCGCTGGATGACCCGGTGGCCAAATACATCCCCATTTTTACGTCATACAGCAAGAAATACGTAACTATCCGTAACTGCCTCGCGCACACAACTGGTATACATGCAGAAGAACCCGGATTAAAAGCCATTTTACAGGGCAAAAAATACAGCACACTCGAGGACGAAGTGAATGCCTTTGCAAAACGCGAAATAGAACGCAACCCGGGTGAGATGTTTTTCTACAGCAATATTGGTTTAAACATTGTAGGCCGTATACTGGAAATTGTCAGCAAAAAAACCTTTGATCGTTTGATTGCCGACCGCCTGCTACGCCCTTTGAAAATGCGCCAGACCACCTTTTATATTGATTACGATAAATCATTCAACCCTTCGGGCGGCGCACTTTCTACCGCCAATGATTATATTAATTTCCTGAGCATGATCCTGAACAAAGGCATGTTTGAGGGCAAACGAATTCTCAGCGAACAATCCATTGCCGAAATGCAAAAAGTACAAACCGGCAACGCAGTAATAAAATACGAACCCGCTGTGGCCCAGGGCTACGGCTATGGACTGGGCGAATGGATTCTTGAAAAAGACGACAAAGGCGTTTCAAGTGTTATCAGCAGCCCGGGATTGTTTGGCACTTTTCCGGTGGTGGATTACTGCCGCGGTTATGCCTGCCTGATTTTTGTAAAAACCCTGCTAACCGATCAGAAAAAGGAAGTGTATACTTCACTCAAAGAAGCCATTGACGCACAAATTAGCAGCAACTGTAAATAAGTACTAACCTAGCCAGGATACTTTTTGTACCGGATCATTGGGCTGGCCAATAATGTCTTTATACAATTGTGGTCTGCGGGCCATTTTGTAACGGAAACCGCCCGCCAGCTTGTTCTTACCGGGCACAAAGGTAGCAATGGCAATATCATTGCCGGGCTTTGTGCATTCCGCAATCACATCTCCAAATGGATCTACAATCATGGAACAGCCATTCTTAAGTTGATCATCATCCATACCAATGGGATTTGAAAACACGGCATAGATGGCATTATCGTAAGCCCGGGCCGGCAGCCATTTCATCAGCCATTCGCGCCCCTTTAGTCCGTTAAATTCTTTGCGCAAAGGCGTGGGGTCTTCTTCTCTTCTCTGCCATAACAGCGGATCTACAAAGCCTGCACCGGGCCGGGTAGAAGGGGTACACATGGTAACATGCGGCATAAAAATAATGTCGGCCCCCAGCAAGCTGGTAGCCCTTACGTTTTCAATAATATTGTTATCGTAGCAAATCAGGATACCGCATTTCCAACCCAGTAAATCAAACACCACGTATTCATTGCCCGGCAAAATATGCGGATTGATAAATGGGTGCAGCTTCCGGTATTTGGCCAGCAGCCCGTTCTTATCTGCACATACATAGGCTTTAAAAATCCGGTCCTGATCATCTTTTTCAAAAAGACCGGCCAGCACCACAATGTTCAGTTCGCGGGCAATCGCCACCAGTTCTTGCACGGAAGGGCCAGCGGGTATTTGCTCACTCACCGCCAGCAGTGCTTCACGCGTTAGATGTCTTGCAAATGAATAACCCGTTACCGAACATTCATGAAATGCAATTACATCGGCACCCGCCGCGGCGGCCTGAGCGGCCAGTTGTTTTATTACAGAAAGGTTGTATTGTTTGTCGCCACTTTTGTGCTCAAACTGTGCGGTGGCAATCTTTATATTTTTCATACAACGAAAATAAATGAAACCGCTAATTCAGCAAGCAACATGTTGTGGGGACTTTTGGGGTAACTAACGACAGGAAGTTTTGCCTGTACCGCTAAATGAATGGCAAATTTGCTGTTCACGAAACGCCAAACTGACCTTACACAAAATTTCACGCGTTAAAAAAATAGCGCTAACTTTTAAAGTAATACAGCATCCATGCGGCGGGCCAGGCAAATTTATTCTTTATTTTTTTTTCTGATAACCTGCAGCGCTTTGCAGGCACAACGGGTATTGTACGCACCGCCATTAAAGGGTGGACAAGTGTTTCATTTTGTGGTGGCAGGAAAGAGCGGCAACAACTATTGGGTACACAAACAGCAAAGAAAACGGCGCATCGACGAAGAAAGTTTTGATATTTACAACAACCGCCTGGAACTCATCAGCAGTATTCCGGCAGCTACCGTTAATGCCTACACGCTAAAAAAATACCTGCTTTGCAGCACCCGCTATTTTGATGAACTGGTTTTATCGGCTGCGAATCACGAAACCAGTGTGCAGTTAAGACGGTACGAAAACGATGGGCGCCTCCTCAATGACAGCGTGATTGCCCGTTTCCCCTTCCAGGAAACCGGCAATGGTTTTATCCTCGCTGTTTCCGCAGACAAATCAAAAAAACTTATACTTGGGTTTGAGTCTATTGCAGGATCCGCGCCAAAATTACATGCGATGTTATTTGATGCCGGATGGAAAACAATCTCTTACCTGGTTTATGAACAGCCTTTTTTAACTCAGCCATTTATACAGGACGATTTTTTTTGCTACCCTTCAGCAAGCAATAATGCACCCGTGCAACTGGCCAATAATGGCGAATGGCTGATGGCCGCTCCTTCAAGAAGCAGCAATAATTTTCTGCTGCTGCATTTTGATGGAGCAACGGCCAATATCACCTATAAAGAAATCCTGCAGCCAGCATCCTACAAAATGGAAGACATTGCTTTGTCGGTGAACAATGAAAAAGGGGAAGCGTTTGCTGGTATTTTAAGCAGGGGGCGGCAGTCGGTCCATAAAAATGTGCACGTAACCCATTATTCTTTTTCTGGTGATGCATTTGATTTTGATGCAGATTATAATTTCTCCACGCTGCCTGCGCCGCTGGCAAAAGAAAACAACCTGGTAAAGGAGAATTTTATTGCAGTACCCGATATGGGTTTTATGCTATTGAAAGAATATGGACGGCCGTTCAACAGCTGGTATGCAATCAATGAAGAAAAGGCAGATAATATGGTCAGTAATGTGGCCGCACATTTTACCATCAATGCCAATGGCTATAGCCGTTTTGGCAACAGCTGGGCACCGGGTGATGCTTATAGCCGTGGCGATCTGAGCCTTTTTTATTTTCCCGGACGCTCCGCCGATAGTTGCTGGAGCGGATTTATCAATAAAAAACAAATTACAGAACTGAATGCGCCTAACCTGTCTTATTTATTTGTGCCGCTGGCCGACAGGCTTGTACTGATGTACAACAGTGCAGACAGGGATGAGGACCCTTATGGCAATACGCTCTCGCTCGACCCGCAGGGCAATCCAATATCGGAAAGGGAATTGATTGCATGGAAGGCTGACCAATCACTGCTGTTTCAGCAAGCAGTTGTTATTGCATCAAATGAAGTGGCTGTTCCCTACGAAAGAAACCAGCAAAAAGGATTTGTTATTATCCGCTTTTAAATACGGCCTGCACACTGAGTAATTATGTACTAGCAGCAGGTTCGTTTATTTTTTGATGCCATTCATATCCCAGATTTCAATTGATTTAAACACAGGCTCCTGGCCGGTTGTAAAAGGACTGATACCATTGGCATTTTCTGCAGGGTAGACCATGGTTGAGATTACTTTTTCACCATTGTTGAGAAAAACTTCCAGTGATGATTTGTCGAACAGTATTTCCATACCTATCAGTTCCTGCACGTTTTCTATCTTAACCACGTGCCGTTTTTTATTTTTATACAAACCTGCATTTTCTGCATTGGTTTTATCTACAAATAATTCTTTCCGGTCTGCATCGTAACCTACTGTAATTTCATGAACCACATTGTCACTGGCATCGAATTGCTGTGCTATTTTAAACCCGCTTACTGATCCGGCTACCGGCACCCATGTTGCCGAAAGCCACCAGGCATTGCCGGCAGGTTGCGGGATTGTTTTAAGAAACGCCTGGCTGACAGCCGTTTTGGCACTACTCACTGAAAACAATTTCTTTCCTGCAATGGTATTCAGCTTGCTTTTAATTACCGATGAAGGTGTTTGAGTAAGCCGCAACCCTTGCGGCGTTTGCAGCAGCGCCAGGTCACGCGGTACCGACATTTGCCCGGTCCATGGTGAAGTTGCTTGTGCACCCGGCGTCAGCCATCCAATCAGTATCTTCTTGTCCTCCGGTGTGTTGTTCCATGGAATAGCCGCATAAAAACAATCGCCTTCATCTACCGTAAGTATGGTTTCGGCGGGATTGTCGTTGATGAATTGTTTACCATCAAAACGGCCCGTAAAATATTGCATAAAAGGCCAGCCGTTAGGCCCGCCAGAAGAAACCATCAATACCCATTTTTCCAATGATGGCTGATTTTTTACTTTTAGTTTTATTAAGGAAGGACATTCCCAGGGTGCTTTTGAATAGCCCGCAGATCCAAATTCGCTGAGCAGGCTCCAGTCCCTCAAATTCTTTGACGCATAGAACCGCAGTTTGTATTCGGTTGGCAATGCTACCACCATCAGCCATTGCTGCAGTTGTTCATTCCAGCTTACATTGGGATCACGAAAGTCTTTGATGCCCAAATCCAGCACGGGGTTGTTTTCATAATTGGTATAATGCATGCCACCATCGTTGCTGTAGGCAATAAACTGTGATTCCTTTTTCAGGTTGGGCTGATCTGCAGTATAAATAGCAACAAGGCAGCCACCGCTTTTGCAAAACCCGCTTGTATTGTTTTTATCCAGCACCGTACAACCGGAAAAACGCCAGCTGCTGTCCTTGTCAATTGTTTCTGGCAACGCAATCGGCAAATGTTGCCAATGCACAAGGTCGGTGCTGCTGGCATGCCCCCAGCTCATATGCCCCCATTTATTTTCAAATGGATTCTGCTGATTGTACAAATGATACACACCATCCATGTAGATCAGCCCGTTGGGATCGTTGGTCCAGTTTTTCTCTGGTGTGAAATGATAGACAGGCCGCCATTGGGGTGTCGCTGTTTCTTTATTTTGAGCGTACCCGGTCAGTGAACAAACAATTCCAATTGCAAGCACCCATTTTTTCATAGCGATTATTTATTGACTGGCCATCGCGACCGAATCTTGCTTAAATGTACAAAGCCTTTTTATAGCATTGCCAGTTGCGTAAAAAAAATGGTTTGCAAAAAGAAAGTAACCAAAAAGGGCTACCGGTTCTGGTTAACCGAATACTGTACCGACTTTATGACAACTGGTCCCAAAAGGCCCGAAGGTGCCAGTGGCGATGACGCATTGTAAGGATTGATGCTCACCCAGGTTTTACGATCTTTTTCAGGTAAAGCAATCTCTCCTATCAAACGGTTTTGCCAGGTGTTTACAACCGCAATTTCCAGTGTATTGCTGCCTGCTTTTACAAAATCAGTGATATCCAGTTGGTAGGGTGCCGTCCACACACCGCCGGCATCTGCGCCATTGATCTTTACGGTAGCCATGGCATATACTGTTCCCAAATCAAGTAAAACATGCTGATTGGATTTTGCCGGTTCCATCGTAAAATGATTTTTATAAACAACTGTGCCCGAATAAAATTTAATGGCTGCATTATCACTGCTTGTCCAGTCCGTCAATGTATTAAACACAACCGGTTTTGCAGGGCCCCATACGGCTGTATCAAATTGCAGCAACCAGGGCGTGCTGATTTGTGTAATCGTTTTTTGTTCGGGGAAATTAGCGGCTGGATTTTTATCAGCTTTGCCTTTGGCTTTACTACGGAAAACTATAAACGCACTTCCATTGGCTTCCAGTATTAACGGAATGCTGGTGCTGTTCTTACCCGTTTCAAAAGCTGGTAGCAACCTTTTCTTTCCAGTCACCGCATCCCACAATTCTGGTTGTTTGCCCATCACCCTGAATGCAGCATCAAAATGTATAACTTTGTTTTTTTGGTTCGAAATAAAATAAAGATCATCTCCGGCATTGATGCTTCTGTGAATAAAAAGAACTGAATCATCGCCGGTAGTGGTAAAATCAGGCATTGCGCCAATGGTAAGCAAAGCTTGTTGCAAATCCATTCCATCAATTACCAGACCCTTTCCAAAATGATGCAGTGGCTTATTGTTGTCTGTATTTTTTTTCCACAATTGTGCTGCAACCGATTTTACCTGCAGGTCGGCTTGTTGAAAATTTTGCAAGCTGGGTGAAGATTCAGGTGCAGCGCCAAATACAACGGCACCCTGGTTTACCAGTTCGCGGATTCTCAACAATAGTTCCGGGCGCATTGTTTTTAACTTCGGCAGTACCAGCATGCGATAAGTAATTCCATTTGGCAGCAGCAGCATCCCGTCTTTAACGGTAATGCGTTGTTTCAGTACATCGGCATTGATATAATCAAATGAATAACCTTTCGGCAACGCGGGGTCACAAACCCCGGTCATTTTAGGCGCATCTTCGCCAATAAAATAAGCAATATCTGCCACATATCTTCCCTGCTGCAGCATAAAATTGCAACGCTTGATATAATCCGTAAACAGGTTCATATTACCAAACCAGGTATTGTTGCGGTTAAACTCATTTCCAAAGCCCGCATTTACGCCAGGCAATCTGCCTTCGTAAGGCTGTTCAATATAAACATGCAGCAAAGTATTATTAATGCCCTCAGTAAAAAACCGATCGCCGCGTTGTTTCATACTGGCCGGGTATCTCGAGAAAGCAGCACCTCCGCAGGTAAAAGATTCTGCCGAAACTTTTGTCTTGCCATAGATATGTGCCGATGAAGAAGCTGCACGGTTTTCAATATTACCGAGATCCCCTTCGCTCCAGAATTCGCCCCCTATCTCATCGGATTGGCCGCCGTATTGCAGGAACTCACCCGGAAATCCCCAATGGCCATAGTTTTCCAGCCAGGTGGTTAAACCGTTGCGGTGGCAAATCTCCCTTAAACCACCCACGTAATCGAAGGAAACACGGTCGGCAATAAAACGCCTCAGATCCCACAGAAAACGGTTAGACATTGCTGCATTGCCAACCACGCTCCCGTACAATACCGGTATGTAAGGAGCAGGATCATAACCGAACGCGGTTTTAAATTTTTCTGTCAAACCATCGGTCCAGTTCTGGCCGCCCGTTTCATAACTGTCTTCCACCACTACCTTAAAAGTTTTTCGGTCTTCCGCAGGGATCCGCTTCAGTACCTGCCCGATATAACCATTAAAGTGGGCGGGCAGGAAAGCCTTGTTTATTTTATCTACTTCAAGCCCCGTACCGTTGGGAGGTGCCGGCGAATTGGTAACACCGGTGGGCACCATCCCCGAGCGTACAATAATCCATTCACCTGCGGGAGCATTCCAATCCAGCTTGCCATCAGCCCCCATGTTTTTTGAAATGTCAATCACTTTTGCCGGGTCTATGGCCAGTTCCGTGTTATCCAGTTCAGGTTCATCCGGCCATAGATACTGGCCCCACAATGGAAACGGTGTCTGGCTCATTTTGGCCAAAGTTTTTTCGATATAATTTTCCACTTTGGGTGCAGACAACAACTGCAGCTCCAGTATGCCCGAACTTGCTTGTGGAGATCCGCCCCAGGATCTTGCATAATTACTTTTAAGATTGCTGATGATGATCCTGAATGATTTCGCTGTGCTGGCCGGCAGCGCTACCGCTACGCGTCCGTAAGGATCGAAACCCACATTTAATGCGCTGTTACTTCTGTCTACAGTAAATGTTTTGATGGTCTTATAGCCATCAGCCGCAATTACCTGCACTTGCACATTTGCAATGATTGCCCGGTGTGAAGGATACAGTAAAATGCTTCTTGCCGTAAAATCCTTACCGGCTTCTATTGTAAAAGCAACCGTACTATCCAATGGAATGGCAACTTCTGTGGTTGTATCATTGTCCATCAGTGCAGCGACGTTGATGGCAGCAGATGAAGATGAAACCCGGAATCCTGCATCCTGTATACTGCCGGTATAATCTTTGGGTGCCGGAAAAGCGATCACATTCACATCCTGGAATTTTACATTGGGTTGTTTAAGTTGAATGGTGATTCTTTGTCCGCCGTTTACTTTCGTTTCAGCAGAAGCCAGGTAACGCATAGATTGTTCCTGCTTTATCCAGGGACCGCCCGACTGGCTCCATCCCGGGCTATTGAAGATGCCAATATCGATGTGCAATTTGCCAGCTGTTTTTAACGCGGTATGCAAAATATCCCACCATTCATCAGATAAAAACTGAACCTTACCCGGTGCTGTTTCGGCCAATTCAATATTGCCAATAAAAGCACGGTTAATCCCTGCTTTTTTCATCGACTCCAAATCTTTTACAACGCCTTCTTTGGAAATATTGCCCGATATCCAGTACCAGTATACACTTGTTTGCACAGCATCGCCGGGATTGTGGAATATTTTTTCCAGCATGGGATAACTGGTTACCCGATCATTGGTGCCGGATTGCTTTTGTTGTGAAAACAAATGCAATGAAAAAGCGAAAAAGAAAATGAACAGGAATATTTTATTTACCGGCATAACGATTCTTTTTTATAATCACAGCTATATGTCAACCCTGGTTTAAAAACTTGTTTGCTTCAATACAACGGGCCCGATAAGACCCGACTTTAACAGCGGCGCATCTTTTTGATAATGTTTGTACGTGGTAAAAGTAAACCTGCCGCTGGTTCTTTTGGTATTGTTCAATAGCCAGTCCGGCCACTGATCATCTTTTATGCCATCGTCCGGCAATTGTTCATCACCAATCAGCCGGTTGGGCCAGAGGTTGGATACTTCAATTTCCAGGAGGTTTCCTTTTCGTTTAAGTGAGGCCGTTATATCCACCCTCCAGGGCGCTGTCCACAGCACACCAAAATCTTTGCCATTCAACCGCACCTTTGCCATATTTTTTACTTCGCCCAGGTCTAACCAAATGCGGTTGACTTTGTTAACTTTGATTTCTTCTGCATCAAATGTTTGGCGGTAAGTGGCGATACCGGAATAATACCGGATACCCGGTTCCGGTCGTTGGGTCCAGTCTGTCAATGTATCGAAGCGGCAGTTTTGTGGTCCGCCCCAGGTGGTATCAAACGAAACAGTCCATGCAGCATTTAAATACCCGATCGTTTCTTGGGAGGGGAAATTTATTTGATGTTCAGCATGTGCAGGAGCTGGCTCATTTTTAAAGACAATAAAAAAACTCTGGTGCGCATCAAATTGAAGGGGTATAATAGTTTGACCGTTTTCTATGCTAAATTCATAAACAGGCCTCGTTATTCCGGTCAGCGGATCCCACAAAGACGGGTTGCTGTTGCCCGACCTGAAGCGGCAATCAGTTTTTAAGAAATGATCCTGTTTATTGGAAACGAAATAAATATCGCTGGCGGCCAGTTTCCGGTGTGTATACCGTAAATCACCGGTGGTTTCAAAATCTTCCGGCTGATTGCTGTCTTTTAACAATTTTGCAGTTACAGCATAAGGAGGGTACAAATTTTCTGCAGCTGTTGCCAGTACGCTGCCCCAGTATATTTTCCCTTTTCCATACATATGCGCTGTTAAACCAGCAGGCATTGCTGCAGTACCCCAAACTTCACGGGCCAATGCCCGGATGCTTTCATCGCATGCCGGGTAGCCGCTGAGCGAGGGGGATTTTTCGGGCGGGTTGCCCACCACGATTGCCCCTGCATCGATCAGGTTTTTTATTTTTTCCAGCAATGCCGGTGTCATTGTTTTTACAGCTGGCAACACCAATAACCTGTAAACAGCGCCTCCGGGAAAAACGATTTGGTTTTGCTGCACAGTTGCATTCACTAACTGCCCCGGCGAACAACCATCAAAATTATAACCCCTCCTGTCACGCACTGGTTCTTCACCGCTGAGTGCAGAAGATGGCGGCAGAAAAACATGCGGCGAACCTTCCGGCGTGAGGTAAAGAATATCCGCCACCGCCATTCCTTGTTGCAAAATATACTGGCAACGGGAAACATATTTGTGGTAAGCACCTGCCATCGGCCACCAGGTCTGGCTCCTGTCCCAATGCACACCGTAGGGCCCCATCGTCATACCCGGTTTCAGGTTGTCTGGTAATGTCTGGCTTTGAAAAGTATGGTAGACCAGCCTGTTGATGCCGGCAGCAAATGCCCAGTCGCCCTGGTCTTTCATTGCACCGGGGTATTGTTTCCAGCCTTCATTTTTTTCTGCGGTGAATGCTTCTGCGGGCACCAATGCGCTGCCGTTTACATGTGCTGTTGAAACTGCTTCCACGCAACTAAAAGAAGTATTGTAGCCATAATAGCGGCTCCAGAATTCACACATCGGCACATCTGCCACGGCGCCCAAAGCCAGGTCGGCTGCAGGGTTCATGTCATATGGCTCAATGGATAATTTTAAATTGTTTCGGTGTGCATAATTTTTTAAATGCTGTGCATGGTTTTCAAGTACCAGTTCCTGTGCCGTCTGCCGCAGATCCCATAAAAATCGTTCGCTGCATTCAATACTGTTTACAATACCGCCTTCATATGCCGGATAGTAGGGCAATGGATCATATCCCCTGCGTTTTAAAAATTCCTGTCTGAATTGCTGTGTCCAGTTCTGGGCACCCATCTCCCAGCTATCCATATGTATCTTCTTTAAGCCGCCCTGTAAAAGCGGATCGGGCTTTCCAATTTTTTGCAGCAACTTGCCAATGTATTGTTCCAAATGTGCATTCAGTGCCACGGTATCAAACTTATCACATTCAAAACCCAGGCCCGGCATGGGTGCGGGTCTTGTAACAGCGCCATTGTTGCGGCTTCCAAATCGCATAATGGTCCAATTTCCCGGCGGTACTTTCCAATTGAGCAGTCCGCCGGCTTTTAAGTAACGCGTGAGATCCAATATTTTTTCGGAAGCAATAACAGCAGCAGCGGGTAAAGTTTCGTATATCACTGCGGTGGGTAAAAATTGTTTTACACCACCCACCGAAGAATAAGGAGCACGGTAATAAAGTGCTTTCTCATCTGTATCCAATATTTTTTTGGAAATGGATGGCGTTGGAAAAGCAAGTACCGCAACATCTTCATAAAAATCATTCCATTGCTTTTTTAGCCCGGCAGTAAAACCGCCTTCACCAAAATAGGGTTGTTTTGGCGAGGGCAATGGAAGCCGGAGGATATAGCTGCTATCTCCTGAAACATTGATGGTGCTGGATACCAGGTGTTGCATCGATTGTGCAGCCGGCACCCAGGGGCCGCCGCTGCCCGTCCAACCCGGGCCAACGCCCAGTGTAATTTCTATACCCAATCTTTCCGCCTCACGCACGGCATGTTTAAACAGTTCCTGCCATTGCTCACTTAAAAAATCTACTTTCCCCCTCGGTACGCCCACATTCACTTCAAGAAAAATAAGATTGCCAATTCCTGCTTTTTTCATGGATTCCAGATCCGCAGTCATAGATGCCGCTGTTCGGTTGCCATCCATAAAATACCAATACACACCGGGCCTTGCCGCATCCGGCGGGTTGACAAAACCTGCTTCCAGTGAATCTTTAACATCGGTTGTTGCAACGGATGTTTTGCTGATGGGCCGGTTGCAATTGCACAAGAGCGCAATGGCCAGTAACAAAGCAATGGCAATATGGACGTATTTTCTTTGTAATGTCATTGTTGTATTTTAACCGCATTGTTTTTTATGAAACCCGGACAATGTTTATTGGCTGTCAAAAAAAATTCCGCTCAGTGCGGCGTTTTTTCCACGCACCTGGTTGATTCTTATCCGTACCGGCCTGTCAAAAGAAAAGCTGATATACTTTCCCTGTTCATAATGATCTACCAATTGCACCGGCGCTATAATGTTTAAAGATGACAGATCAAATATTTCGATGGCGCTCCTCCTGTCTTTTTTGTCCCAATCTAAAAAATAAAGCGATAGCTGAAATGGGTGATTTTCTTTCAGGGAAACATCAATCGTCATTGTTTGCAGGGTTGCTTCCGGATCCTTTGTAATAATGGCAGCCGCAACCTTACTATCATTGCCAGCACTCTCCAGCACCCTGCTGTCTGCACTGGCCGAATCCCAAACAACGGTCCCGTTTCTTTTAACATGCACCGCTTCAATATACGATGGCAATTTTATTGAACCACGTTCTCCTTCACGACCAAGGAATACAAATCCTTCTTTTCCATACCTGCCCATCCAGTTTCCGCTTGTGTGGCTATCCTGCCTGAAATTATTTATGGGGTACATCCATTTTTCGGTTACTGGTTTCCGTATGTTTTTAACCCCTGTAAAATTTACCCGGATATGGTATTTACCAGGCTTTGTTTGTAAAAGGTAAATAAAACTACTGTCTTCTTTGAAACCGGTATTGTACAATTTGTTGTTAACGAAGATGCTTTTGACCTTGCGGCCCGCTTTGGAAAAGCCAATCATTTCTGCAACGGTACCCTTGGGCACGCTTATTTCACCGGTACCCGTTTCTGTATTAAATGCAGCGGCAATGGGCCCAAATACAGTGGGCATTATTCCTTTTACCTGCGTAAGATTATCCTGCAGATGCGGAATGATGTTAAATTTTTTAAAACCGGGTGCCAACGGTTGTATCCCTAATATATTTTCTGACAACCATTTTGTAACACCCGCACCCCAGGGATGTGCAAGGCTGGTATAACCACACTGGTTATTGGGAGGTGCATCATTGCGGTGCAAAATAGTATTCCATGAAGGCCGGTACACTTCAAAAAAGCAGGTGCCGCCATAACTTACCTGTCCACCCCAGCAATCTTTTACCGTTGTAATGGCCGCATCGTATTGCTGTGCCAAACCCATGGCCTGCAAAATAAAATATTGGTTGAAGGGTGAATAAGAAAGCCGGTTAAGCCTGTCTGAAAATAATTTTTTAGCCAACTGCGCAATGTCCTGATCAGCTGATAAACCCGCATTCACTGCTTCTGAAATGGCGTGTATACCAAATTGATGCTTAATTGATGAACCTGTCTTTAGCTGCAATGTTTTTGTTTGAGCATATTGCCAGTATTTTTCAGCCAATGTATTTTCATTGATCGACAACATGGCTTTTGAAAATTGCTTCCACGCATTGATGCAAAGTAACCGATAGGTAAGTTGTGCTTCAGCGGCCTGTGGTTCTTCAAAACCCGCACCCAGCCGCTCATCCCAGCCCATAAACCCGAGCGATGGTAAAGAATCATATTCTTCGAAGGCTTGTTGCAAACGTTTACCGGCATTGCCTGCGTATGCTTTTAAAAATGCGGTATCGCCCGTATAATTATAGTAGTCTGTTAAACTCAATACCCAATACATGGAATAAGCTGCGATGCCATTGTTTTGCCCGGAAGTAAAAGCAATGTTCTTTTTAATGACATCATAATTGCCAAAAGCAGCCAGTGCAGCTGCCTGCGCAGGATATGCATCGCCTGTCCAGGAATGACGATCGCTGCGCTCCATTAAGATTGCGCCAAAATAATCCTGCAGCATGTTGAGTTTTACAACATAGGCGCCCGTATACCAGATACGGTTCAGCATGCTGTCGTTACAAGAAAAACTTCCCAGGTAATTGACCGGTTTTACCTGGCAGACCAGCCGTAAATTTTTTATATGCCATGCTTTTGCAAATGTATGCACGTGTATCCAGGCAAACCGCACACCCTCATACAAACCATCGTTTAACCGCAACCGGTAGGTATTGCCCATTTTCTCCGGCACACTTGTTTTTACCGGATGCTGCGCTCCCCTGTTTACTATGGCCGGCTCATTGTATTCACTAATGCTGGCCTCAATGCTGCCAGACATATCTTCCGATTCAAATTCAAGCCATCCGGCGCTCTCTACTCCAAAGTCAAACAACATATCAACTTTGCCATTCACCATTATTTGATTTGGCTGTTGTGTAAATAAACCAGCCGGCACGCCAGTTATTTTTTGTGGAAACATGTTATACAATTGCAGGGAATCCGCTGCCAGCGGGCGATTCCACCGGTAATTAACCAGGGGGTCGGGAGATGATTTTACAACCGGACCAGCATAGCTTCCGCCGTGCAGCAGCTGGTAGGGTTCCTGCCACTGGGCAGTTGTATTGCCAATCAACACCGCACAATACAACAGCAGCCAACAAATGCGCATAACAATCGTCTCCATTTTTTAATATTCATTAAATGTCTGTCGCAGCAAATCTTTCATGTAAACATTTACCTCCCACTGGTTGGCCACCGGTTTGTTATCTTCTGCATTCGTCCACATATAGGGCGGTGGTCCAAATTCCGGCGTAGCTGTAAACACCCCGGTACCGGCGGTCTGCTGCATGTCTAAAATCCTTTTCCATAGTTGCAGAAAAAACGCCGTCTCCTTTTGCCAATAAGGATTGGCGGGATTGGGCACTTGCGGTCCTTCAATAAATCCAACTCTGGCATGAATGTGTGCCGATCTTTTTATGCCTTCCTCCAATACCTCCTGAAAATTTTCGAGAAAACTTTCCGTCACACAAACCCAGTGGGAGAAATCAGCCGTTATCTGCATTGCCGGCCTTGCGTCAAAAACTTGTTTTGCATTGCCCGGGCCAAAACCAATCCTGCCACGGTGTGTCTCATGCGCTACTTTACTATTTTTTTCAGCCGAAAAATTTTGTGCCGTATCGATCACCAGGAGTTGCTCATCCAATGTAAAATAGTCTCTGCCGGAATGTGAATTGATTAAAATGGGGTTGCACTCCAGTGCAATATTCAAATAGTATTGAAACGATTTACAAAAAGCGCCAATAGAAGCGCCATTGGCCTGGTGCTGATGGGCAACGATGGATAAGCCATATTCATCCAGCAAACGGATCAGCCGGCTTCTTACAATACTATTTTCTGGTATGGGCATGTCCACGCCATCATAGCCCGCCGACTTGACTTTTACAAAGAATGCTTCCAGGTCCAAATGTTCGTGCCCCCATTGCGGGCAGAGTATTTTTAGTTTCATGCTCCTCTCTTTTCTACAACAATCGCATCGGTCTTGTTACTTGTTTTATACGCAAATACAAGGCTGCCGTTGGCATTGGTTGAAACTCTTCGTGGTTGCAAGTTGTTAAAAGAAATGGTATAAATGCTGTTTGCTGCAAGTCCGTTAAACTGGTAGCGCAACCTGTTTGACTGTTTATCAACCGAGGATTGGTTCAACACAATTTTGTCTGCATCCAATGATTTTACTTCCAGTGTAAGTTTACTGCCTGCCAATGTTTTCACCTGCAGGGCAGGCGTGGAATTGTTTCCTTTAAAATACAGGAGATCATTGCCAGCTCCATAAAAACCAAAATCAGCATTCGCAATAATTTTGTAGCGGCTGTTTGACACAGCAAAATAATCCTTTGCAAGATCTACCAGCAGGTTTTGCCCCCTGTAATTGTACCTGAGCTGCGTGCCGGCCAGTTCGGCGGTAATGTGCGGGTTGAGGTAAAAGCGGTTATACATGGGGTTGATGCCATAGATGGCCTGGTACAATCCCACCACCGAAAGACTATTGCCAGAAAGGATATCATCGCCCAGCCCATCCTGTTTGGCCCGGCCATAACGTTGAAAGGCCAGTCCGTCTTTTGCATATTGTGCCAGCACATTTTTTACATACTTCAATGCCAGCTCCGGCTTATAATAAGCATAGGCTTTTACGCCCAATGCACCCCACGATAAAAAGATATCTCCGTTTTCATAATTGGGAAACGGAAATTGCCAGTCGTTGCCATCGCCCGGTTCGTAGCTTTTCATACAAAGCGGCCAGAAGAAAAGCTGCTCTTGCTGCATCTGCGTTTCTATATTCTCCAGGATTGATTTCGTTCTTGCAGAATCGTCACAAATACCATAGCCTATGGCCATAAAGTTTACCGGCGTTACCATATTATTGCCATGCGCAGACCCGTCTTTGTCGCGCCAATGGATATAGCATTGTTTGTCCTTGTTCCAGAAACCGCCCTCAGTTGTAGGTTTATTAAAATTTGTTTTCAGCCGGACGGCCGCATCACTGTAATGCCGGTAACTATCGTTATTGCCCAGTTGCTTTTCAATGTCTGCCCACAATACCAGGGCATGGTACAACTTGGCGTTTACAAATGCATTTTCATACGAAGCCCAGATGATATCAATCCAATCGCTGCCTTTTTTTTGGTTGTGACTGTCTGTCATCATTTCTACCAAACCGTTTTTATTTTCATCACGGGCCAGTATCCAGTCAAGTGCTTTTTCGCAGGAGCGCTGGTGGGTTTTTACCCAGGCTTTGTCACCGGTTTGATCATACAATTCTGCCACATTGCTCACCAAATCGGGGTTTGCATCCAGCAGGTAGCCCCACTGTGCTTCATAAAAGCCTTTGTCCGTTACTTCTCCGGGCATCATGTCTTCATTGCTATAAGCCCACCTGGCCCATACCCTTCCATCGGGTTTAATGGCATTGTCGCGGTAAAAATCCAGGCAATCCCGGTACCCGTTTAAATAACTGCTGTCGTTGATGGCAAGGCCCATTTGTGCAATGTATTGTTCGTGCAGGCAAATGGGGCCGTATGGCGTGTGCCAGCTGTTGCCACCAAAATGCTGTTTGTCAATTACACCAATTCTTGCAATGGTATTCAGCACTGCGCTTACCTCACTGCCATCTATACCCGTAAATTTACCCCTGCCATACTTTTCATTAAAATCAAAATAAGAAAGCGTGATGCTTTGGCTGCTGGTACCGGCCGGTAAAACAAATGGCGCCCACACGCCGTCTGATTTACCGCGGATATAACGCCTGCGGCTGGTGCCGGTATCGTAACGGGGCAACATTTCTTTGGCGGCAACGGTTACCGCATAACCCAGTTTATCACCGGCAGTCCTGCTGTATACCATCGCCACTTTGTTGCCGGGCGCACCCACTTCTACCCGCAGGCCATTGCCGGTTTTGCTGTTCCAGAAATCTGACCAGTTGCTGTGCACACCATATACATCCTGCGGTTTAAAAAGATAAAACCAGGCCAGGCCACCATAGCTTTGGTAAGCACCATCCCATGTGCTGATGCTGTTAAAGGTAAACGCCGGTAAAGCCACTTCATCTGCCTCAATTGCTTTGGGCAGCGTTCTTTCTATTGAAAAATTTATGTTTTTTGCATTAACGCCAAACTTCCAGGTTTCCTGCAGTTGCACCTGTGCATCGCCGTAAGCAATACCGCTTAATACAATATTGTTACCAGTAATGGAAACAACGGGATCTTTCAGCAGGCGCCGGGTAGCGTAGCTGGCGCTTCCTGTTTTGATGGTAGAAAAAACACCGGCCGTATCAAGTACTTCTGCACCGTTTATTAGCAAAGAAGTGATCCTTGCCTGGCGATCGTAGTTCAAAACAATGTTCATTTTTGAATTACCAAATTGCAGCTGCTTGTGTTGTTTGTCATTTTTTATAGAAACCACTTGCGCAACACATAAACAGGGCAAGGCTATTGTAAATGCAGACAGTAAATAAAAAAGGTAATGCCTTTGCTGATTGATCATTCCGCTATCTTTTGGGTTAAAATTATTTTGCAGGATATATTAACGGGTTTTGCGCTTCATCATTCAGCAGGTCGCCAATTTTTAACCTTGCCACCTGTTCATCGCTCAAAATATTTTTGATGCCATTAAAGACAGCGCCATCCGGCATGTAAGCGCAGGTCATGGCACGACGGAAACCATTGGTCATATTGGGCCCTGCGCCATGTATGGTTAAGCCGTTGTGAAACGAGCAGCTGCCGGCCTTCATGGGAACGGCAATGGATTTTGAGGTGCTGAACTGCGGGTAAAATTCAAATACCGCGTCCATGTTTTTACCGATACCCGGGTTTTCAAAAGTTGTTTGCTGATAAGAGCCTGGTATAAAATACAGGCAGCCGTTTTCATAAGTGGCATCATCCAGCGCCACCCAAATTGACAAAGCCCGCCGATCACTGAACGACCAGAAAGGTGTATCAAGGTGCCATGAGGTAGGATTGGCCCAGGGACGTTTTATCAATGCCTGGTCGTGCCAGATGCGGGTGCCACTCCAACCAGCCAGTGTTGCGGCCATCTTACCAATTCTTTCATCAAGCATGATCTTTTTTACCTTATCATTGGTTTGCCAGATATTCAGCATCTGGTCAAACACTTTTCCATAGTAATCCGTGTCTTTATTGATGCCATCATCCTCGCTCATTTTCTTTTCACTGGAAGGCATTTTTCTTCCACCCCGCTCTGCGATGGCTTCAGTAACTGCTTCGCGCCATTGTGATAATTCTTCGGGCGTCAAAAAATTTTCAACCAGTAAATAACCATCCCGCTGGTAAGACTGTACCTGTGCTTCGGTTAATATCGTATTCATGTAATGATTGTTTAAGGAGATCCTCTTACGGAAATTTAAATAATAAAGTAGCAAGGGAAAAATATTTCCCCTGCTACTGTTGTCCTGCAATTATACTTATATCAGTAGCCGGGATTCTGTACCAGCTTTGTATTAATCTGAATCTCCCTGTAAGGTAACGGATAAATGAATTTGTTGGCTGTTACATTAAAAGAAGCGGGCAATAACCAGCCATACAATGCTTTTAACCGTTGTCCTTTGGCGGTAAGCACTTCCACCGCTTTACCAATGCGCACCAGGTCGGTCCAGCGATGGTTTTCAAAGGCCAGCTCATGCCTGGTTTCATTGTCAATATTATCAGCCGATGCCAGTGTGGCCGCGGGCAACCCGGCCCTGGCTCTTACAAGATTGAGGTATGGAAGCGCTTCCGTGGCCCGGCCTTCTTTTTCCAGACATTCTGCCAGCAAAAGCAGTGCACCCGAATAACGAAACATGGGAAAATTATCCGGCGTATTAAACTCTACGGTATAAGGCGGATGAAAATATTTCTTTATCATATAAAAATTGGTCAGTCTGGGTGTTGGCGTAAACCCTACAGGACTTTTCATATCTTTTGCCGTATAATCTTCCACGCCGCTGATAGTGCCTTCAACAACGGCAATGGATGCCGGCAGACGGGCATCACCCGGTCTGCGGTAGAAATCAGTATTTCACTGCAAGAAATTGCCAGCCAGTTACAAATCAGTTATTCAAGGTTCCGTAAATTATTTAAAGAATATACCGGCATGGCGCCTGTGCAATACATTATACAGCTGAAGCTGGAAAAAGCCAAAGAAAATTTAGTCAACACTTCAAAATCGGTAAAAGAGATTTCCAACGAACTGAATTTTGAATCGCCCCATTATTTCTCCCGCCTGTTTAAAGAAAAAATGGAATTAACGCCGCAGGAATTCAGGAAGCGGTTTGGCGCTTCGGTTTAAGACGAATGACTTTTTATGCCTGTTTACAAATATTGGCCGGTTGAACCGTTCTTACTATTAATTGCCGGAATGTTTCATCACCGTTTTTATTGTCTGTGTTTCGTTTTTAAGGGTTGCTACTGACCGTTTATTTACGCCAGTCTTTTGGCTACAGCCAAAACCCGCAACGGCACCGGGCGTTCCGATGGAACGCTAATTCCCTATTGAATCTTCAAATCAAATTCCTGTTTTTTAATCCCAAAGCAATGTATACAGCGTTACGCATAATTTAAACACTTAAAAAAACCATAAACAAATTCAACCAAACGATCAATGCGGTAAATGCCGCAACGGCTGAATCCTAAATACGAAAAACTGTATACTTAATTTGAAACAGGCAGCTCCTGCACCTGTGGCTGGTAGCCGGCGCGGTATGCATTGACAACAGATTTTGGCGTGAGCGCCGACAGCACCGTATTTGCGGGCAACTGTAATTTTTCAGTGTACCCAAAAGGCGTCCATAAATGCAAGGCGGCCCTTTTTACCAGGTATGCATTGCCATTCCACTGCACAAAACTGCCATCGGGAAGATGGGATAAGTTTTCGTTGAAACATTTTTTCTGCTGCAATGCATCCATCCTTTCGGTATGCAACACTTCATCTACCAGCCGGATAGGCGTTTTTATTGTAAACCCGTAAGCCGGGTTTGCCTGTATCCAGTACAGCTTAAAATTGTTGAACGCCCCGCGCCTGCATTCGGCGCAGGGCCGGTGGCCGGCAGCAAAGGCCGTGGCCTCATCCAGGAAGAAAAGTTCTGTCCAGCGTTGCGGCGTCATCACTACCCTGCTTCTTTCTTTAAATGAAAGCCGGCAGGCAATCCATGCTTTTAGTTTAAAAGGCCGTACAATTTCCTTTTTATCATTGTGTATTACACCGCGGTTACCCATCAGCGTGCCCCTTGCGCTGGTGCGGAAAATATTTCCAAATGGATCTACGCGGTTTTGTAACATGTTTTTTACTTTTTATTGCTGCCAAAGCATCGAACAGTTCCTGCAATTTAAATACATTGATGGCAGCTATATGCTAAAACGGTTTGTGCGCCGCTTTTGTCTGTCCTTTTCCCATGACAATCAATCCGGGAAATCAGGGCACCTTTCATCACCAAAAACACATTGAATAAATAACAGATGCGATTGGCTGGCGCTAATACAACAGTAGCCTGGTTTACAATCTTTTCCGTACGCAAAGCGGCCTGGCAGACCTTGCTACTAGCATTAAAAAGTACTTTTTCAAGCGTTAAGAAGGGCTTCTTAAGCGTTAAAAGCGCCTTCTTAAGCGTTAAGAGCGGCTTCTTAAGCGTTAAAAACGGCTTCTAAGTGTTAAAAGCGGCCTTTAAAGGGTTTAAAACAGTCAATTTTAGGCTAATTAAAGCGGCTTTTTGATAAGGATACCCCCTCCAACCCTGCCATTGGTTTCGCCAATTGCTGTAATTTGAGGCCGCAAACAAGCAACATGCACAGCGCCTTCATTCTGCAAAATATTGGCCGGCACATCAGCCTGAATAAGGAAGAAGAAGCCCATTTTATGGCGCAGCTGCAAGAGAAGCTGGTACCCAAAAAAACATTTTTACAGAGAGAAGGAAATTTGTGCAGGAATATTTACTACGTCAACAGTGGTACGTTGCGGGCTTTTTTTACCGATAAGACCGGCCGCGAATCTACCATTATGTTTGCCATTGCCGGCTGGTGGATTACCGATATGTTTTGCTTCATCAACCGCCAGCCAGCAATGTTGCAGCTGGAAGCGCTGGAAGACAGCCAGGTTTACCAGCTGAGCAGAGACGATTGGGAGAGCCTGCTGAACGACCTTCCTGTTTTTGAAAAATATTTCAGGATTCTGATGCAGAACGCATACACCCGCGAGCAATTGCGCATCATTCAAAACCTTTCCATCCCGGCGGAAGAACGATACCATAATTTTTTAAACAAATACCCGCTGGTAGCAAAACAGGTCACCCAGAAACAAATCGCCTCCTATCTCGGCATTACTCCCGAATTTCTGAGTGCCCTCCGCTCAAAAAAAAACAGGAAAACAATTTCTTAAGGTAGCTTAATGGCTTTCTGCATTTTATATTCTTCTTTTACCAAAAGAAAAATATATGATGATACTGATAGCAGGCCCCTACCGCAGCGGCACCAACGATGATGCTGCGTTGATGCGGGCCAACCTGGATATGCTGGAAACGGTAGCACTCCCACTTTTTCGACTGGGCCATTTACCCATGATTGGAGAATGGGCCGCCCTTCCCCTGCTGCAACTGGCGGGTGGTAAAAAACCGGGTGATGCTGCCTGGGAAGAAATCTTATACCCGGTAGCGCACCGCCTGCTGCTTAAATGCGATGCCGTATTGCGGTTGGAAGGCGCTTCAAAAGGTGCAGATGAAGATGTACGGATTGCCAAAGAACGCGGCCTGCCCATTTATTACCGATTGCAAGATGTGCCAAAGGCAGATTAACAACGCCACAATGCAGTACAATGATGCCTGGTTGCGCCCGTAACCAGCTATATATTTTTTTGCAAACCTGTTTGGTAACAGGCGCGGTTTTCTGCCCCGGAAAGGTTTATCCCCCTGCCCAATGCCTGCTCATTTGCTGCTGTTTGCCCAATTAACAAACGATACCGCTCATTTTCCGGGAAAAAACATACCGCCCCTTGATGGTACCGATTATAATTTTTATTTTACCAGCTACTATTTGCCAATATCCCAAGCAGCTAAACTTATGCGTTTCTTCCAGCAACAGTTGTTCCAGTTTCAGGAAAAACTAAAAGCGATTGATGCAATCGCATGGAACCAGCTGTCTGCACAAAAAACAATCCCGCCCAACAAAGAAAAAAGCACGGGTACCAGGGCCAGGAAATTCAACTTCTTTAAAAAGCAATTGTTCAGGTTTCACTACACGGTTAAACGCATTGGCGCAACGCGTACCATGGATGATTACGAAAAAAGAAAACTCGGTATCTTCAACCGGCTTAATTTTTTCCAGCTCATCACCGGCATACTCATTCCCCTGCTGGCCCTGTACCACAATAAACAATTTCCATCCAATGCATGGCTGGTCGCAAGTCTGCCTGCACTTATCAGCGTAGTGGTGTTATGGCTAAATGCCATAGCGAAGTATGAAACAGGCATTGTGTTTTACTTTATTTTTTACCCGGTTGTAACCAGTATTGTGTACATGAGCGGTATTAACCTTGGGGTGGAATTGTTTTTCATCCTGTACGGTATACTGGCGGTGTTCTTTATCCAGCAAATCAGCCAGATGCTTTTTTCCATCAGCCTTAGCATGATCAGTTATTTTATGCTGGCGGTTGTTTTGAAGAACCATCGCTTTCAACTGGAATCTACCAACCTGTTTCTCTATCTCTTTAACCAGTTGGCCGGTATTGTATTTATCTTTTATGGGCTGATGCTGATAAAAAAAGAAAACAGCCGTTACCAGCTGAATGTATTGCAAAAGAACAAAGAAATTGCAGAAAAAGCCGCCTTGCTGCAAAAGCAAACCATTGAGTTAACCGAGTTGAATGCGGTGAAAAACAAACTCTTCTCCATCATTGCCCATGACTTAAAAACGCCGATGTATTCGTTGCGCAATCTTTTTAGGAATATCCAGCAGCAAAACCTGCCAGCCAAAGAAATAAAAGCCATGTTGCCGGATGTCATCAACAACCTTAACTATACCAGCAGCCTGATGGAAAACCTGTTGCTGTGGGCAAAAACACAAATGCAGTCGGAAGGCGTAAAAAAACAAAGGACGGGGCTTCACCTGATGATCGAAGGCGTAATTCAGCAACTACAATTACCTGCTGCCGCCAAACAAATTCAAATAGATACCCGCATCAAAAGCCCCTTATTTATAGAAGCAGACAGAGACATGATTGAACTGGTGTTGCGAAACCTTTTGTCGAACGCCATTAAATTTACAGCCGCTGGCGGCAAAGTAACCATTGGCATAAACACATTGGACGGCCATGCGGAAGTTTTTGTAAAAGACAACGGGGCTGGCATTGGCACTGAAGCCCTTGAAAAAATAAACCGCAATGATTATTTCAGCACCAATGGCACCGCACATGAGCCCGGCACTGGTCTTGGCCTGATGCTTTGCAAAGAATTTCTCCTCAAAAACAACAGCCGTTTACAAATTGAAAGCAAAGCCGGAAAAGGAAGCCGGTTTTCTTTTTCATTGCCGCTTGCAACTGCAACACCCGGCAAAGAGTAACAAAAACGCAACCTGCTATTGCAAAATAAAAACGCCCTTAGAGTCCCTTTTCTTCAAAGGTTTAATGGAGCAATCACAAATTTTAAAATGCTTTTTTCTTTGCATTTCCCTAACAGTTTTTGGCCAATCTGGTACCTGATTTGAATCTATCTATTCAAATTTACAATTATGAAAAAAACACTTTTACTCAGCACGGTTTTACTCGGTAGCGTTTTATGTTTTAATGCAGCAGATGCACAAAACAGGGGCAATGGTAACAGTGGTGGTCAGTACAACCACAATGGCAACCAGGGTCAGCAGATGCAGCAACCGCAAAACAATAACCAGGGAGGTCAATATGGCAATGGTCAATATAACCAGCAGGCGCCAGCAACCACCTATCGCAATGAAGACGGACGTTACAACAATGACAACCGCTACGACAATAACCAGGGCAGGTATAATGACCGCGATTACCGCGAACACGACAACCGCTTTCGCAGGGATTTCCGGGAACGTTTTTATGATTTTGACCGCCGGGGTTACGACAATCACCGCAGGCACGATGACGAACATGGCAGACGCGAACACGACAGGTGGTAACCTACATATTTAACCCTATGCTACTAAACAGCCGCTGATAATTTCAGCGGCTGTATTTTTTATGGATGCGTTGCCAATTTGCATTGAATGATGAAAATATAATGCTTACATTGATTAAGCTGCAAATTCAATGTGATTGCCGCATCATTCCTGCGTTAAATGACACGCAAATGATTGCAAGGCTTTCATTAAACGGCTGTACACTATTAAAACGTTCAGTTATCCATGCCTGTTATTTCTCTATTTTTGCAAGAGCGCCACAGAACGCCTGCCACATAAAACCACAATCATGAAATTGATCACCCGCCAGCTGTTTGTATGGATGTTTTTACTGCCTGCAGTTGCAAGCCAGGCGCAATCTGCCACAACCAGCAAAAGCAATCCTGCCAAAGCCAATTTTATACTGCTGAACGGCGAACCGGTAAAGGGTGGAAACAGTATAGAATCCGATGGATGTGTGCACCAGTTTAAAACTTCCGTGCTGCACCTGCTGCGCACCAAATCTGGTTCACCGCGGGGCAGCATACTGTTACTGGTAGGCGGCGGTTACGAGAAACTTAAAATAAAATCAGAAGGAGAACCCACGGCCCGGTTCCTGAACAATGAAGGTTTTGATGTAGCCCTGCTTGAATACGCCGTTTCCCCGGTTGTGCATAACCGGGAGCCTGCGCTGGCCGATGCGCTGAAAGCTTTTCGCCTGCTGAAAACCAATGCACCCCTTTTTGGATTGAAAGGAAAACGAACCGGTATTCTTGGCCTGTCATCCGGGGGTCATCTTGCAGCAAGCCTGGTACAAAGACTGGGCTACAATGAGCAACCCGATGAACTGTTGCTGCTAAGCCCGGCAGGGTTGGATGAAACCAGTACTGGCACCGTCTTTCCTGCGGTAATGCCGCCCTTTCAGCCAAAAGCACGGTTATTTGCTTCGTTTTATCCGGCAGAAAATAAAACATGGATCAGCAGTTGCCGCGAGTATACCAAGATTTGGAAGGGGTTTGATGCACCGGCTTTTTTCCAGTTGCTGGCAGACAGTATTTACCAGCCAGAAGAAGACAGCAATCCTGTTGACAAAAATTTACCACTGGTATTTGCGCTGAAGAAATTCCTTGCAGATACCATGGCCATGGCAATACCGGCAAACAACCCGGCTGCAGTTGCGGTGGCGGGTTATGCTTCAAAACGCCATGCAGAAAAACTCTTGCTAACGGCCAAAGAAAAGTTCAACCTGATTATGATTGGCAATTCAATCACCCACAATTTTGAAAAGCCCGAATACCAGCCAGTGTGGAACCAGTTTTTTGCCGCACGCAAAGCCCTCAACCTTGGCACCAGTGGCTACCGGACAGAAAATTTGATCTGGGATATTGAAAACGGTGCACTGGACGGGCAATCACCCAAAGTAGTGGTGCTGGAGATTGGCACCAATAATATAGACGAGAAGAATTATCCTACCCGGCATACGGCAGGCCAGCTTGCAGGTGGCATTGCAACCCTCATTCATTTAATACAAACAAAATTACCCCAAACAAAAATCATTGCACTGCGGTGTTTCCCGGGTTGTTATGGCGGGCCCAACCCCAGCTCGCACCGCGCCATACTGGAACGTGCATCCGAAATGGTATCAAAACTGGCCGATGGCAAACAGGTGTTTTATTGCGATGTGAACCATGTGTTTCTGAACATGGACGGATCCATTAACCACGAGATGATGCCAGACTGGCTGCACCCCAGCCCTGCTGGCGCAAAAGCATGGGCACAAGCCATGGAGCCACTACTCTCGCAACTGATGGGAGACCCATCACTGGACACTGCTATTGTTTCCAATACCGCCATTGTACCCGTACCAAAACTGGAAGAAGACAGTTACAACTGGTGGGACCGTCATGCAGCGGCTTTGCGCATTAAAGACTCTATAGACCCCGGGATTGTACTCATCGGCAATTCCATTACCCATTTCTGGGGTGGCGAGCCACAATTAAAATATGCAGATGGAAAACCAAGGGACCCAAACGGACCTAAATCGTGGGACGCCCTGTTTGGTAAACACCGTGTACTGAACCTTGGTTTTGGTTGGGACAGAACACAAAATGTTTTGTGGCGATTGGATCACGGAGAATTGGATGGACTGCATCCGCGTATCGTGGTGATTGACATTGGCACCAATAATACCAGCCAGACCCCACATGCCAGAATGAATACCGCGGCTGAAATTGTGGAAGGCATCAGCGCCGTGTGCTTGCGGGTACGATCAAAAATACCAGGGGCAGAAATTGTATTGATGGCTGTTTTTCCGCGGGAAGAAAAGGCCAGTCACCCGCGGCGGATACTGATCAATGAAATTAACCGGTTGCTGGAAGCTTTTGCTGCAACCCATCATATCAGCCTGGTCAATATCGGCCCAAAACTACTGGCAGCGGATGGCAGCTACCTTCCGGGCATGACTACCGATTTCTGTCACCCAACCGATAAGGGCTACCAGGTTTGGGCAGATGCCTTAAAGCCTTTTATAGACCAACCCTAAGCAAACCTATACCCGCTTCCGTTCAAAATTTAATTGCCGGCCTGTTGTACCGGCCAGTGCAACGCCTGCGTATTGTAGTAGAAAGCGATATTGGTAGCCGGCCAGTCTCCTGCGAGGTGAGATTTGAACCCGGCCCTCAAAGACAATTTATTGTGATTGTGTGTACCGGCCATTATCACAAAAGGCCCGTCCCGTTCCAGTTCGGGCCTGGTTATTTCTGCCGGCATTACCAGTGCTGCATGACCAGGTTTTGAATCATCGGGGTTTTTACAAACAGCAATCACCACACTGCCATTGTTGGCAAACACTTGCGCCGCTTCAAAAACATTTTTGCCTTCTACCGGTTTCCATCCGTCGGAGCTGGCATCTGCACCGCTCAACCAATCGTACTGTGCATTGGCCAGTAATACTTGTTTGTGTTCGGGCGGCCGCAATACATAGAGGTTTAATTTTTTACACGCAGCTGCAACAAAAGCGCTGCAATGTGTATGATTGCCGCTGGTAGCATCTGGTTTATCGGCTTCACCGGTCTGCCATTTTACATGATTGCCGGCAATCCAGCGGTTCTCTACATCCAGCGACAAATAGAATGCTTTTAAGGAATCGCCTGCAGCATTCATGGCAATTGTCCGTTGCCCGCTCACCCTACCAAATGCCGCAAACAATATTATCGATACAAATAACTTTTTCATATACAAGTTTTATTTATGCACCGGCGCATTGGTTTGGCCGATGTATTATTTCACAAAAATACCATTTATGATACTGGCGGATTGCAAGGAGGTAAACACAGCATTTTTCCAGTAGCCATAGCCTTTTGAAACATCATTACCGCAGATATAAATGTCTGAACCAATACCCGCAATACCGGTTGCAAATTCAAATGTAAGCGGTCCGGGTACGGTACTGGTCGGATCTACCATTGTGCCATTCTTCCAGTATTTGGCAGTGTTCAGGTAATAGCCGGGCACGTATACATCGGTGCCGGCCGTATAGGTAAAACTGGGTCCTGTTGCTGTTCCATCGGCAGTTGTAATGGTTACCGCACCAGTAGTACCCGCAGCACCAGCTACCGGGCTAATGGCCGTAATAGTGGGCGGCGCAGTAGTTATTAAGCTGGAAGCCGAAGCGCTGCTAACGGTGGCGGCTATCCCATTGAAATTTACAGTATTGCCGGAAGGGTTTGCACCAAAATTGGCCCCCGTAATGGTAACGGTAATACCCGCGGTGCCAGAAACCGGGCTAATGCCTGAGATACCGGGGGAAGACATAATGGTAACAGGCGGCGTTTTTTTCATTGTAAAAGGTTTGTGCTGAATGCTTTTCATGCTTCACAAACCTACTGTGGTACAGCCCCCGTAAAAAGGCAAATTGGGTGAACGACAAATTAAAATGGTTAACAACATTTGTGGCCCGAATAAAATATATTTGGAAGAAGATTTAAACCCCCATAACCTGCAATGCTACACCCGATGAAAAATAGGATTACCTGTATGGTAGTTGACGACGATGAGGTAGACCTGCTGACTGTAGCCATGTACCTGGAAGATTATTCTTTTATTGAGATCACCGGCAGGTTTGATGCTGCAGAGAAAGCATTGATGGCTGCAAAAAAAACACCTCCCGATGCTTTGTTTTTAGACATAGACATGCCCGGCATGAACGGGCTTCAGCTGCGCGAACAACTCCTGCATGTGCCCGCCTGTATTTTCATTACTTCCTATCCTGATTATGCAGTAGACAGTTTTGACATGGCCGCACTGGATTTCCTGGTAAAGCCTTTTACGGCAGAGCGGTTTACAAAAACAATCAACCGGCTAAGGGAATTCCATACCATCAGGCAAAAAGCCGCGATGCTTAACCACACACTAGGTGCCGATACTATTTTTATAAAAGACGGGCACGAACAGGTAAAACTGCAGCTGCATGAGATTATTTATTTTGAAGCACTGAACAATTATACAAGCATCGTTACCAATAACCGCAAATACGCTGTGCATTCGCCCCTGGGATCGCTTATCAAAGAAAAAGGATTCCAGAATTTCATCCGCATTCACCGCAGCTATGCCGTTCAAAAACATTTTATCCGTAAAGTGAGTGCAGGTGAAGTTTTGGTTGACACCATCACGCTGCCCGTTGGCAGAAGTTATAAAGATGTATTAAAAGGATTTCTATAAATGCAGCGCTTAAAAAAGTGGCCTGCAGCAAACACGAAATGGCAACACCACACAAGTTTTGCCCCCGATAAAAAATACGCAGTTCATGAACCACAGTATCCGGGTTGTTTTATTTTTGCTGGGCCTTCTGCCACTTGCCGGATTTGCGCAAAGAAATAAAATTGATTCACTGCAGCGGGTACTTGCCGCTAACATTGCAGATACCGAAAAAGCAAAAACCTACGGCAACCTGGCAAGCGCTTACTATGCCATCAGCCCCGACAGTTTTTTTATTTTTTGCCACAAAGGCCTGGCGCTGGCCAAACAATTAAAATGGAAAAAACAGGTGGCCCGGCTAAACATGAAAATGTCGTCCATGCTAACGGACACCGGCAATTATACGCTGGCCCTGAAATACGACCAGGAAAGCCTTTCCATAAACCAGGAACTCGGGCTTACAACGGAAGTCATCAACAACTATATTGGCATTGGCAGAACCTACGACTTTCAGTCTGATTTTGTAAAGTCATCGGACTATTTCTTCAAAGCAATGTCAATGGCTGAGAAAATCAACGACCATGAAAAAATGGCGATCATTGGCACCAATTTATCCGCCTGTTTTTATAACCAGCAGGATTTTAAGAAAGCTGAACAGTATGGCCTGGTGACACTCCGGGAAGCGGAGCTGGCAGCATCGCAACCGCAGATTTACAAAGCCAGCTATATATTGGGCGCCATAAAAACTAGCCTGGGCGATACTGTTGCAGCAATCAGTTATTATGAAAAAGCCATTGCTGTAAGCCGCAAAAACGGATTTACACTAAGTGAAGCAGAAGCAGTGACCGACCTGGCAAGGATACAAAAAGACAACCAAAAAACCATTGCGCTGCTTTTACAGGCAAGGGGCATCTATGATCAGTTAAGCCCCGGTGCATTTGGTTCTATAGACAATTGGGAAAGCCTGGGCGATGCCTATATCAGTTTGTACAAATCCGGGAAAGGAAAACAGGATACCTGCCTGGAAAAAGCGGCCGGCTACATTGGCAAAATGATCAACAAATGCAAAGAATCAAATAACACGGCCTCCTTTTCGCGCGGCATTAACCTGCTGTCTACTGTAGAAGAGTTAAGGGGAAACTACCACCAGGCTTACCTGTACAGCAAACAGTTTCACCGCATCAATGATTCCATTTTCTCTCAGGAAAACAAAAACAAGATAGCGGCACTGGAAGGCCAGCGGGCCATCGATCTTAAAAACAAAGAAATTGAAAATAAAGAACTGCAGATTGGTAACCAACAAAAACGACTGTGGTTGCTCGTTAGTTTCGTTGCATTTTTGGCCATTGTTGGGTTTTTGCTCTACCGCCAGGGCATTGCCCGCAAGAAAAACAACAGGGCATTGCAG
>Ga0209069_10000055_pt1 | contig 37531 bp, 26 predicted proteins | sample Str013_2_FD_187202 | JGI IMG/M metagenome (GOLD analysis project Ga0209069, IMG submission 187202) | Freshwater sediment microbial communities in response to fracking from Pennsylvania, USA - Straight Creek_MetaG_SC_2013 (SPAdes) (version 2) | ecosystem: Environmental > Aquatic > Freshwater >...
CCAGATGATCGTAGTTGTAGCGGGCCGCGTACAGCAGGTGGCGAAACCACGGACGCCCTGGTATGCCGGCCGGATCCAGCCAGTTGGACTCGACCTGCAGCAGCTGCGCATTCAGGGCCCGCAGGCGCCCGCCGCCGGCAGCGTCAGCGGCGGGATGCTCAAGCGTCGCGGCTCGCAGCGCCACACCGGCAGCGGCGAACTCCGCCACGCGCTGGTGGAGCGCGACCAACGACAGTCGCTGCCGATCGAATTTGCCGTTGTGCTCGAGTTCCTGCAGGAAGGTCTCCAGCGCGCGGGCGTTGGCCGCATAGTCGAAGGGCAGGATGTCGGCATTGGCCAGCCGCAATGTCGTCAGTCCCCAGATGCGCGTGAGTGCAATGTGGTACTCGAAGTCCGGGTCGCCGAACTGCGTCATCCAGTAGTGATCGTCGTAGCCACTGTGGTAGACGCCATAGTCGCCGGTAAACCCAAGGTTGATCACCGGCCGGCCCAGGTGATTGAGAAACACGGTGTGATCCGAGCCGCTGCCGATGCGCGGATCGGCCAGCTCGGCATCGGCCGGCGGCGCGGCGCTTTTCCGGTCGCGCATCGCAGTCGCGCGCCAGGCTTCGTACAGCGACTTGCCCGAGGGCACACGCACTGCCTTGGACGCTTCGATCAGCATCGGCGCCAGCGAAGCCACTGCGGACGACTCGAAGGCCAGTCCTTCTGGACCCGCGGTGGTGGCCGCGCCAGCCACACTTTCATCGACGTTCAGGTAGGCAACCAGTCTGTGCTGCAATTCATGCTCGAACTGCTCCCCCCACTCGGTCGAGCCGGTGAGCGCATACTCCTCGCCATCCCAGCTGCAGACCACCAGCGTGCGCCGCGGCCGGTGACCATCGCGTGTGAGTTGTCCGAGTGCGCGCGTCAATTCAAGCATCGATGCCGTACCGCTCACGGGATCGACACCGCCGTCGGCCCAGGCGTCGCGATGATTGCCGATCAGCACCCACTCGTCCGGCAGTTCGCGCCCGAGGATGCGTGCCTCGACAACTGTATAAGGCTTGATGCTGGTATCCATATCGACGTGCACGTGCACGCGGACCGCACCGCCATAGCGATAGGTGATCGGCAAGGCACCGCGCCACTCCGTCTCGACCTCGGCGCCATCCATGTTTTCCAGCAGCGGCCTGGCATCGCGCCACGACAAGGGTAAGGCGATCAGTTTCGGCAGCGAGCGTGCCTCGGCCAGCGGCACGCGCCGGGCGCCAGGGAGCGATGCCCAGCCGGGTGTGGTCGGATCCCCAGGCACGATGTAGTCGTAGGTAATCGCGCCGCGCTGTATGTGACTCTCCGGGCCCCAGGGACCATCCGGAAACACCTTGCCCTGCGTATAACCATCCTCTGCCGGATCAGAATAGATCAGCAGCGCCGCCGCCCCTTCACGCTCGGCGGTCAGTGCCTTGAAGCCCCGGTAGCTGTAGGGATTTGAATAGCGGACGATGACCACCTTGCCCCTGACGCTGATGCCATGGCGGCGCAACAGCTCATAGTCTTCTGGATTGCCGCTGTGCGCATACACCAGCTCGGCTGTGACATCGCCGGACGCCGAATAGCCGAAATACGCACTGGAAATATCCGGATCCTGGGTGGCCGGATCCACGTCGTAGACATCCTCGCGCAGCGATGCCTGGTAATGCTTCGGCGCCGTCATCTCGAGTGACACGCTGCGCGGAGTCGAATGCAGCACCGGGTAACGCCGCAATCTGACCTGCTCCCAACCCTGGCGGCGCCACGCGCGGGCCAGGATCAGCGCCAGCTCATTGTTGCGCGCTGAGGCCGCAGGATGCGGCCGCGCCGCGAACTCACGGTGCCACTCACGCGCTCGTGCCGCCGAGGGCAGCTGCTGAAACACGCTCTCGAGACGCTGTTCAGCCGCGGCATGCGCCGGAATAAATCCCAGTATCGGCACTTCCAGCACCGGCGCCGGCTCGGCCGCGAGCCATGACGCGCAGCCCATCAGTACTGCGGCAAGGAGTGCTTTCACCAGGCGAGGTTAAGGACATGCCGGCCGCTTCGCAATACACGCAGCCCTGTGCAATGATTGGCAGTCGGCAAACTACTACAACTCATTGCCATGCGCCCCGAAACTGCGACGGTACTGCACAGCTGGTGCCGCCAGACCGAATGGAACGCACCGACGATCGTCGGTGGCGCTGGCGCACGCCTGCACACGGCCGATGGCCGTTCGATACTGGACTTCAGCAGTCTGGCCGAGTGCAGCAACCTCGGCCACCAGCATCCGCGCGTAGTCGCAGCGATCCAGGCCCAGGCCCAGCAGCTGTGTTTCGTCACCAGCGCCTGGGGCGCGCAGCCGCGTGCCCGGCTGGCGGAACTGCTGCTGGAGCAGTCCGGTTTTGCGGACGGTCGCGTGTATTTCACGCTCGGCGGCGCCGATGCCAACGAACATGCCGTCAAGTTCGCACGCCAGGCCAGCGGCCGGGCCCAGGGCTGGATCATCACGCGCGAGCGCTCCTACCATGGAGCCAGCTACGCGACCATGGCGCTCTCCGGGGATACGCGCACCGTGACGCAGGCCGAGCCGGCCGCCTTCCACGTAGCGCATGTTCCTCCGCCCTATGCCTATCGTTGCCCCTTTGGCACGCGCAACGCTACGGACTGCGGCACCGCGGCCGCCGCGCATATCGGCCAGGCCATCGAGGCGCGCGGCGCCGCCAGCGTTGCCGGCGTGCTGATGGAGCCCAATGCCGGCACCAATGGCATCATCGCACCTGACAGCTTCTGGCCGGCGTTGCGCCAGGAGACGCGGCAACGCGGCGTCTACCTGATCGCCGATGAAGTGATGAGCGGCTTCGGTCGCTGCGGTGAGTGGTTCGCATGGCAACGTTTCGGTGAAGCAGGCCGGCCGGACCTGATGACACTCGCCAAGGGCCTGACCGGCGCTCACCTGCCGCTCGGGGCGGTCGTACTCTCCGGCGCGATCGCGCGAGCGCTCGAAGCGCAGCAGCTGCTGACCGGCCTCACCTATTGCGGTCACCCGCTCTGTTGTGCTGCCGGCGTGGCCGCGGTGGAAAGCTATCGCGCCGAGCAACTGATCGAGCGCTCGCGGCGGCTGGGCGCCACGCTGTACGCGCGGCTGCAGCGGATGCAGCTGCGGCACCCGGTCATTGGCGAGGTGCGCGGCGGGCACGGCCTGTTCGCTGTAATCGAGCTGGTCACGGATCGCGACAGCCGCGCACCGCTCGCGCCCTGGCCGGACATGCATGTCGCGCTGAAGCAGCTGCTGCGCGCGGCACTTGACGCTGGCGTGTCGTTCGCGGCGCGCGGCAATCTGATCCTGCTGGCACCGCCGCTGGTCATTGAGGAGCAGGACTTGGCTGAGGCGCTCGACCTGCTGGACCGGCTGCTGACCGAGCTGGGCGCCGCTGTCACCAGGCCACCGCAGGCGGTCCGATGAGCTTCAAGCTGACCTACTCGACGATGTTCGATCCGCCACCGGCGATGCACGAGCGCTACGAGGCGGCCATGGCGCGCACGCTCGCCGGACTCGGTGGCAACCATTCGCTGTATATCGACGGCAACGACCGGCACTCGAACCTGAATGCTGCCGGTTGCAGTCCCGCCAACCGCAATCAGCTGCTCGGACACTTTGCGCTGGCCAGCGCTGCCGATGCCAACGCGGCGTTGCAGGCCGCGCAACGCGCCTGGCCAGCGTGGCGCAATAGCGCGCTGCAGACCCGCGTGACGCTGCTGCAACGCGTCGGCCAGCTCATTGAGGAGCGCGTTTACGACATCGCCGCGGCGCTGACGCTGGAAACCGGCAAGAATCGCATGGAGGCGCTCGGCGAGGCGCAGGAGACAGCCGATTTCTTCAATGGCTACAGCGCGGAGTTCGCGCGCGGCGGCGGCTTTGATCACGTGCTGCCCAATGACCCGATCAGCGGTGTGGTGTCGCGCAATCGCAGCGTGATGAAGCCCTACGGACCCTGGGTGGTGATCGCGCCCTTTAACTTTCCGCTCGCGCTGGCCGGCGGCCCGGTGGCTGCCGCGCTGATCACCGGCAACACCGTGGTGCTGAAGGGTGCGAGCGCGACGCCGTGGGCGGGCCGGCTGCTCGCCGATTGCATTCGCGATGCCGGCCTGCCCGCGGGCGTGTTCAACTATCTCAGTGGCTCGAGCAGTGCGATCGGCGCCGCGCTTATCAATCATCCGCTCACCGCCGGCGCCACCTTCACCGGCTCGCACGAGGTGGGCATGGGCATCCTGCGCACCTTGCAGTCGGGACGTTTTCCGCGACCCTGCATTGCCGAGATGGGCGGCAAGAATGCCTGCATCGTCACCGCCGCGGCGGATCTGGAACGCGCGGCCACCGGCATCGTGCGTTCCGCCTTCGGCATGGGTGGCCAGAAATGCTCCGCGCTCTCGCGTCTGTACGTGCACAGTGCGGTCGCCGACCGCCTGCATGAGAAACTGCTGCAACGGATTGCGGCACTGCGCGTGGGCGATCCCGCACTCCGGGAGACGGCGCTGGGTCCGGTAACGACCCGCGGCGGCTATGAGGACTACGCGCGCTACGCCGCAGCGCTGCACACGCAGGGCAGCCGCGTGCTCTGCGGCGCCGAAGTACTGACGACCGGCGCGTTCAGCGAGGGTTTCTTTGTGCAGCCGACGCTGGCCGAAGCGCCGCCCGAACACCCGCTCTGGCAGGTCGAGATGTTTCTGCCAATACTGATGTCGCACCGGGTGGCTGCCAATGATGAGGCGATGCGGCTTGCCAATGCCACGCCGCTGGGACTGACCGCCGGGTTTTACGGCGGCCGTGACGAGATCGCCTGGTTTCACGAACACATCGAGGCCGGCGTGACCTACGCCAACCGGCCCCAGGGTGCCACGACCGGCGCCTGGCCGGGCTACCAGCCCTTTGCCGGCTGGAAAGGCTCAGGCAATACCGGCAAGGCCATCGCCTCTTATTATTACCTGCCGCAATACCTGCGCGAGCAGTCCCAGACCGTGGTCGAATAAGCCTTCCCAGGAGCCATCATGCCCTCAGCTCACATCCGCACCGCCTTGCCGGGCCCCAAGGCGCAGGCCCTGCTGCAGCGCGATGCCGCAGTTACCACCCCCTCCCTGCCGCGCGACTACCCGTTCGCGATTGCCAGAGGTCGCGGCGCGGAAGTGTGGGATGTGGATGGGAATCGCTTCCTGGATTTCGCCTCCGGCATCGCGGTGTGCAGCACCGGGCACGCGCATCCCGCGGTCGTGCAGGCCATCAAGGATGCGGCCGATGAATTCCTGCATATCTCCAGCGATTACTGGCACGAACGCCTGACGCGACTGGCCGAGCGGATCAACGCGCTCGATCCGCTGCGCGAACCGGCGATGGTATTCCCCTGCCAGAGCGGCACTGAAACGGTTGAGGCCGCGCTCAAGCTGGCGCGCTACGTGACCGGGCGGCCGCGATTTATCGGCTTCCTGGGCGGCTTCCACGGCCGCACGATGGGTTCGCTGGCGTTCACCGCCAGCAAATACACCCAGCAGGCCGGATTCTTTCCCACCATGCCGGGCGTCACCCACGTGCCCTATCCCAACGTCTATCGGCCGTTGTTCGCCGGCGCCGACCAGGGCCGTGCGGTGCTCGACTACATCGAGAATGTGCTGTTCCAGAGCAATGTGCCGGCACAGGATGTCGCGGCGATCCTGGTCGAGCCGATCCAGGGCGAAGGCGGCTACCTGGTGCCGCCCGATGGCTTCCTGCAGGGTCTGCGCGAGCTGTGCGACCGGCACGGCATCCTGCTGATCTTCGACGAGGTGCAATCGGGCATCGGCCGCACCGGCAAAATGTTCGCCAGCCAGCACTGGGACGTGGCGCCCGACATCATGACGCTGGCGAAGGGTCTGGGATCGGGTATGCCCATCGGACTCATGGTCGCGCGCCGGCGCCATATGGAAAAGTGGAAGCGCGGCGCGCACGGCAACACCTTCGGCGGCAATCCGCTGTGCTGCGCGGCGGCGCTGGCAACGCTCGACCTGGTCGAAAGCGAGTACTGCGCCAATGCAGCCAGCGTCGGCCAGTATTTCATCCACGCACTGCGCCAGCTGCAGCAGCGCTTCGAGTGCGTCGGCGACGTGCGCGGCAAGGGGCTGATGATCGGCATGGAGCTGATCAGTGATCGCGCCAGCCGCAAGCCCGCCAAGGCGCTGTGCGATGCGGTGCTGACGCGCGCCTATCACAACGGCCTGCTGCTGCTCTCGTGCGGCCAGAGCACCGTACGTTTCATTCCACCGCTGATGATCACGCGCGCGCACGTTGATGAGGCGATGGGGATGATAGAAGTGGCGATGCGCGAAGCGCTGGCAGCGACTTGAGCGGGCGAGTCGCGACAGCTGCCGCGCCGCGGGTACTGGGTTTCTGGATGTGCACCGCACTGGTGGTGGGCAACATCATCGGCATCGGTATCTTCGTGATGCCGGCCGCCCTCGCCCCCTTCGGCCTGAATGCGCTGAGCGCCTGGGCGATCACCGTGGTCGGTTGCCTGTTCCTGGCGCTCACCTTTGCCAGCCTGGCCCGCACCTTTCCGCACGATGACGGGCCCTACGCCTATACGCGCCGCGCCTTCGGCGAAGGCACCGCGTTCATTGCCATGTGGTGCTACTGGGTCTCCACCTGGGTCACGAACGCCGTGATTGCCATCGGCGTGGTCGGCTACGTGTCGATCTTCATACCGGCATTGAATGACAAGCCCTGGCTGCCGCCACTCACGGCGCTGTCATTTCTGTGGCTGTTCGTGCTGATCAATCTGTTCGGCGCGCGCAGCGCCGGCTGGATGCAGTTGTCGACCACGTTGCTGAAGCTGGTGCCACAGGTCGCGATCATCATGCTCGGGCTGTGGCTGCTGTTGGCGCATCCCGCGGCCTACAGCGCGCACCTGCCGACGACGCCCGCTTCGCTCCACGCCTTGATCGGCGCGACGACGATTGCGCTGTTCGCCATGCTGGGCGTCGAGTGCGCAGCGATTCCGGCCGGACTGGTGCGCGATCCGGCCCGTACCATCCCGCGCGCCACCGTGGCCGGCACCCTGATCGCGGCATTCATCTGCGTGTCGGTCTCAATCGTGCCGATGCTGTTGATTCCGCAGCATGAGCTGGCTGCATCCAACGCACCCTTCGCCGATTTGTTCGCGCGTTTCCTGGGCTCAGGGTACGGCAAACTGCTGGCGGCCTTTGTAGTCGTCAGCGGACTGGGTGCGCTCAATGGCTGGACGCTGATCGTCGGCGAGGTTACCCAGAGTTTTGCCCGTCATGGCAATTTCCCGGCCGGACTGGGCAAGCTGAACCGCCACGCGGCCCCGGCGCGCGCCTTCCTGCTCACCGGTCTGGTCGCCAGCGTGATGATGATGATGAATTACAATCAATCCATGGCGAGCGGCTTCGCCTTCCTGAGCGTGGTGGTGACGGCGGCCAATCTGCCGATCTATATCACCTGCGCCCTGGCGGCGATCGTGCTGTGGCGGCGTGGTGAGATCGCTCGGCCTGCCAAGCGCGCGGCGCTGTGGGCACTGTTCGCACTGCTCGCATTCATTTACTGCGCCTGGGTATCGATCGGCATCGGCCTGAATTCCCTGCTCTGGGCGCTGGGTCTTGGGGCCGTGGGCGTGCCGGTGTACCTGTGGTCCCGGTGGACGCGCCGGCCAGCGCGCGCCTAGTTCGGAGCCGCGCGCGGCAGGCAGATCGCGCTGGCCGGATCGCTCGCGAGCCGCACCGAGCGCAGTGTCAGCCCGAGCCGTCCCGCGGTACGCAGTGCGAAGGGCATAGACACGGCCGCCAGATCGACCCCGGCGTCGCGAAAGCAGCTTAATCGGACATTCAGCGTGCGCCAGTCGCTGCCGCTCCGGGCACCCGCCCATTGCGTACCCAGGTCGAGCGCCGCGGCGGCGGCGCAGGCCGGCGTACAGCCCATCAGCAGTTGCAGCGGCGCGCTGGGTGCCTCGTCGAGCCGGTACTCAATCAGCAGCGACAATTCGGCATTGGCCTGGCGCCTCAGATCAACCGGCGGCCCGGCAATCGCCAGTGTGGCGCTGCCCTGCCCGCTCCAGCGCAGTTCGCGGCCGGCTTCCTGCACGCCGCCGGAACTGCTGAGCTTGCGAGCCGTGGATGCCGGCGGCGTTGCCACGAAGGCCCAGGGCGCGGGCGTCTGGCCGGCGAGGAAATAGCGATCAATGTTCCAGATCGTGGCGCCGACGCCGGAGACCTCGGACAACTGCGGTAGCGGCACCGCCTTTTCATAGTTGAGGCCATAGCCCAGCGGGAACAGTGGCGCATAGGGCAGCGCAGCGCGATGCAGCGCGAATTGCGCCGCGTTGGCCGGCCAGGAAAACGACAACTGGCCACTGAAATCGTAGCGCGGCTTGCCCGAGGCGGCGGCGATCAGCAGGTCGGCGACGCCGGCACCTTCTGAACCCGGAAACCACGCGGCGACAAAAGCATCGGCCGCATTCAGCTCCGGATTCACCCACAACGGGCGTCCGGAGAGAAACACCGCTACCACCGGAATGCCGGCGGCCTTGAGGCGCTTGAGCAGCGCGAGATCGTGCTTGTCTTCGGCCTGGAACTCGAGCGATTTCAGGTCACCCTGCATCTCGGCATAAGGGGTCTCGCCAAATACGACGACTGCGGCGTCAGGCCGGTGTACGAAACTGCCATCGACGCTCAACTCGGCGCTGCCGCCGCCGGCGTTCAGTGCGGCGTGCAAGCCGCTGAAAATGGACTGGCCATTTGGAAAGTCGCTGTTGCTGTTGCCGGTGCCCTGCCAGGTCAGTGTCCAGCCGCCGCATTGACGGCCAATGTCGTCGGCCGCAGCGCCAGCCACCAGGACGTGCGCTGTGGCGCGCAGCGGCAGCACCGCGCCGTTGTTCTTCAGCAGTACCAGTGATTTTCTGACCGCCTCGCGCGCCAGCTGGCGATGCGCGGCGTTGCCCAGCACGTCGGCGCGGCCTTCCCAGGGACGCGCCATGTCGAACAGCCCAAGCTTGAACTTCACCCGCAGGATGCGACGCACGGCATCGTCCACGCGCGACTGCGCGATCGTACCGGCGCGCACCTCGGCGAGCGTCGCCTTGTAGAGCGCGCGCCAGTTATCTGGAGCCATGTACATGTCGAGCCCGGCATTCGCCGCGGCCGGACAATCGCCGCTGCTGCATCCTGGCAGCTGACTGTGAGCGTTCCAGTCGCCGACCACGAAGCCATCGAAGCCGAGCCGGCCTTTGAGCACGCCGCTCAGCAGGCTGTCGTTGCCATGCATCTTGCGTCCCTGCCAGCTGGTAAAGGACACCATCACCGTCATCACGCCGGCCGGTATGGCGGTGAAATAGCCCTGCGCATGCGTTCGAATGAGTTCCGCTTCACTGACGTCGGTGTCGCCCTGGTCGATTCCGCCGCGGGTGCCACCGTCACCGAGAAAATGCTTTGCCGAAGCGGCCACATGACCGTACTGCAGCACATGCCCGGCGCCGGGAGCGCCCTGCAGCCCCAGCACCATTTCGCCCGCGTAGCGGCGCACCAGCGCAGGATCTTCGGAATAGCCCTCGTAGCTCCGGCCCCAGCGGGTGTCCTGCGGCGTCGCCAGTGTCGGCCCGAAGGCCCAGTCGACGCCGGCGGCGGCGGTTTCCTGCGCGGTGGCGGCACCGATACGCCGCATCAGCCCCGGATCGTGCGCCGCCCCCAGGCCGATGTTGTGCGGAAAGATGGTGGCGCCCACGACGTGGCTGTTGCCGTGCACGGCATCGAGCCCAAAAATGACCGGGATCGCAATGTGGCCCGGCCGCTGCTCCAGCGACACGGCGCGATAGGCCCGCGCGGTGTCGATCCACGCCGTCACCGGCGCCCGACCGTTGCCGCCGAGTGGCGGCGTATTGCCACCCGCCAGGATCGATCCCAGCGGATACTCGCGCAGGTCTTCGGGCTTGATTGCCGAGAGATCGGCCTGGATCATCTGGCCGACCTTCTCCTCCAGACTCATGCCGGAGAGCAGCTGCGTCACGCGCGCTTCAGTCTTGGCATCGACCAGACCCTGGCTGTGCAGTTGCGGCCAGAGCGCGGGATGCGCCACGCCGGGCGCCGGATCAGTCGGCGCGGCGCCGAACGCGACTGGCGACAGGCCGGCACAATAAATCACCATGGCGCCGACTAGCGCTCGCAAGCCTGATTCTGCCACGATCCACCCCGCCTATTGGTAGCGCTATCCTAACTGATTGCGGCGCGCCGTCTAAGCCGATTGCCGCGCCGCCACCAGCCGGCGCCGCAGTGCATACGCCAGCAAGGCGACGGCGACCGACAGCACGCTCACCCAGAACTGGGTCTGCAGCGCCGGGCTGCAGGCCATCGCCACGAGTACCGCGGCCATGGCCGTGACCGCGAGATAGCTGGCCCACGGGAATAACCACATACGCAATCCCGCGGTGCCGACGCCGGCGCGCTGGCGGCCGAATCGCAGGCGTATCTGCGAGATCGCAATGGCCATGTAGATGAATACGATCAGCGCTCCCGAGGCATTGACCAGAAACGTGTAGATCGTATTGGGCGCGACCTGCCAGGCGACGATGCCGGCAAAGCCCGCGAGCCCGCCCAGCAAAACTGAGCGCGCCGGCACATGACGCGCGTTGGTCTTCACCAGCCAGCGCGGCGCATCGCCCCGCCCGGCGAGCACGAACAGCACGCGCGAGGCGATATAGAACGCGGAGTTCAGGCAGGACAGCACTGCCGTCAGGATGATGACGCTCATGATCGAACCGGCCAGCGGCACCTGCATCGTATCGAGCGCCAGCGTGAACGGTGAGAACCCGGGTCTGACCAGATTCCACGGCACCACGCACACAATCAGCAGCATCGAGGCCACGTAGAACAGCAGAATGCGCCACACCACGGTGGACACCATGCGCGCCACCGCCCGCGCCGGCTCCGGTGACTCGGCCGCGGCGATCGTGACGATCTCCGCGCCCATCATCGAGAAAAACACGGTGGTCACGGTGGCCAGCACCGGCACCGGGCCCAGTGGCAGGAAGCCCCCGTGCGCGGTCAGATTCCCGAAGGTCGGCGTGTGGGGCCCGACCAGGCCAAAAGCGTAGGCAGCCGCGTACGCGATGAAGGCAATGATGGCGCTGACCTTGACGGACGAGAACCAGAACTCAAATTCGCCATAGGAGCGCGCTGACATCAGGTTGACGGCTGTGAGCACCGCCATCAGACCCGTACCCATCACCAGCATCGACACCCCAGGCAGCCATTGCCGCAGGATCACTGCCCCGGCGATCGCCTCGACCGGTATCACGATTACCCAGAAATACCAATACAGCCAGCCGACCGCGAAGCCGGCCCACTCGCCGAGCCCGGCCCGCGCAAACTCAGTGAACGAGCGCACCTCGGGCATGGCCACCGCCATCTCACCCAGCATACGCATCACCAGCAGAACCAGCGTGCCGGTCAGCGCGTAACTGATGACGACCGCCGGACCGACCGCGGCAATGGCGGCACTGCTGCTGACGAACAGCCCGGCGCCAATGATGCCGCCGATGGTGATCATGGTCACATGACGCGGTCGCAGTGAGCGACTCAGCGAATGTTCGCCCGCGTCCGGGCTCGCGACCTGTGAATTCATTACTCTGTTGCTCCGTTCTGGCTGCATAGCTACTGATGCGCGGTGGCCGCCCGCTGTGCACGATACCCTTTCCACCCCTCGTCTATCAGGTAAGCGTGCACCGCATCGATCTCGGAGGCCGACAGCAGGTCGTCGAACTTCTCCATGCCGCTCGGCGCCACCGCGCCGTGCAGCAGGATGTCCCGGAACAGCACGTGCAGGCCGCCATCCAACTTGCGCAGATCAGGCGTGACGCTGGGTCCCAGCTGGTGGCAACGCGAGCACTCCTGGACGAACACCACTTCGCCCGTGCCAATCGTCGCCGCACTGACGTGCTGCACAGGCGGCTTCACGAACGGTTCGTCCGCCCGCAGCGCCGGTGTGGGCACGGCCCCGCCATCGAGCTTGAAGGCGATGATGCGGTTGGCGTTCTGATACTTCGCGGCGGCGCTGCTCGGCGGAATCGCCCCGACGGTGATTGCCGCGCCGCCGTAACCGACCTGTACCGCCACATATTGCACGCCGTCCACCGCATAGGTCATCGGCGCGGCCATGATGTGGCTGCCGGTCGGTATCACCTTGAGCACGGCGCCGGTGTCAGCCGCATAGATCCACAGGTCCCCGCTGCCGCGCCCCTGGACCACGAGATTGCCGCCGGTGCTGAGCACGCCGCCGTCGAAGCCGCGTATGCCGGTGGAAGTTTCGTGTTCCCAGACGGTCTGCTGCCGGACCGGATCCCAGGCGCGCAGCACCTCGCGCACCAGCTTCTCATGGCGTGTGGCCTGCAGGGATTTCAGGTCCGGCAAGGGCCCGAACAGCCGCCGCATCGCTACCGCGTCGTAGGTATCGTCCGGCGTGATGCCATTGACCGTATAGAACCCGTCGATAAAGGTCACGGCGCCGCCGTTACCAACCATGTCGACCCAGACATTCGGCACGTCGATCACCGGAATGTAGGCCAGGCGCGTGGCGAGACTGTAGGACATCGGCATCCAGCTGTGTCCGCCCGCCCACGACGGGTACATGTTCTTCGGGCCGCCGGTCCAGTCTGACTGCGCAGTCGGCTTCGGCCGGCCGGTCTTCAGATCGACGCCCGCAGCCCAGTTTACGTAGGTGTAGTTCTGCGCGGACAGCAGCTCGCCACTGCGCCGGTCGAGTACATAGTAATAACCGTTCTTCGAGGCCTGCATCACTACCGGGCGCAGCGCGCCGTTCACCGGCAGCTGTGCGAACACCAGCTTCTGATCGGCGTCGAAATCCCAGCTGTCGTGCGGTGTGGTCTGATAGTGCCAGGCCAGGCGGCCGGTGTCGGCATGTAGCGCGAGTATGCTCGAGGTGTACAGATCGTCCAGGTGGCTCGGGCCGAGCAGCCGCTGATCGTAGGGCGCGGCGTTGCCAGTCCCGAAATACAGCAGATTGAGCTCGGGATCGTAGGCGAACCCGTCCCAAACCGTGCCGCCGCCCTGGTACTGCGCCCGGCGCGCCGGATCCCAGGTCTTGTCGGCCAGTTCGAGTTCCGGATTCTCATAGGGCCGCCCGCGTGCCGGCGGTACGGTGTAGAAGCGCCACTTGAGCGCACCGCTTTCAAGGTCATAGGCCGAGACGTAGCCGCGCACGCCGCCACGCCCCATATCACCGCCGCTGTTGCCGATCACGACTACCCGACCGGCAATCTGCGGCGCGCCGCTGCTCGAATACGGCAGGGAGTGATCGGCAATCGTATCGACCTCCCAGAGCTTAGCCCCGCTGCGGGCATCGAGTGCATGTAGTCGGCCGTCCACCGAGGCGACATAGACGCGCGAGTCCCAGACCGCGACGCCACGATTGACCATGTCGCAACAGGGATTGCGCGCGGCGGGGAAGCTTGCCATGGGGTCGTAGCGCCAGAGCTCATGGCCGCTGGCGGCATCGACGGCGTAGACGTAGCCCCAGGCGCCCGAGGTGTACATGACGCCGTCGATCACGATCGGGGTCGCTTCCTGGCCGCGCTGGGTACCGAGGTCGTATTGCCAAGCGAAGCCGAGCCGGCTGACATTGCCCGCATCGATGCTCTTCAGCGGCGAGTAATAGCTGCCGTCCTGGTCACGACCACCGGTGTACCAGTTCTGGGGCTCGCTGTCGGCGGCCGCGAGCCGCTGCTGATCCAGCATGCCCACAGCGCGCGCCATCCGCACCTGGGGCTTGAGCGCGCCATAGACAATGTAGGCGCCGAGCAGGCATAGCCCGACCACAACCACGCCGAGCGCTCCCCTGTTCGCAGTTGCCGGCACAGACTTCGCCCCCTCATTGCGCCCCGCAGACGCTGGTTGCGCCCCGTCGGCGCTGGGATCGTAAGTGCCACGAAACAGTTCGTCAAATCCCTGCGCCTGGAGTAAAACATGCGCCGTTGCATCCACAGCGCAGTGCCGGAGTACTCGTATGAAGGTGTCCTTCCCATGGCGAACGACCCTGCTCGCAATGCTTGGCTTGCACGCTGCGCAAACGGGCGCGGCCCAGGCTTTCGCGCTCTTCAGTCCGGATCACAGACTCCTGACGGGCATGCCGGAGATCTATATCGCGAACGCCTTCGGCTGCGCCGGTGGCAATACCTCACCGCCGCTGGCGTGGCGCAATGCGCCGGCCGGTACCAAGAGCTTCGTGCTGACGCTGTTCGATCGCGATGAGCGCAGCACACCGTCGGGCTGGTGGCATTGGGTCGTGTATGACCTGCCGGCCGGGACCGATCACCTGCCACTGGGGGCCGGTGTAGCCCACAGTACAGCGCTACCGCACGATACGCTGCAGGGCCGGACCGATCTCGGGACCGCCGCCTACCACGGGCCCTGCCCGGCGAAGGGCGATCCGCCACATCGCTATGTGTTCACGATCTACTCGTTGGGCGTGGCACAGCTACCCGTCGCCGCTGAAGCCAGTGGCGCGATGGTGACTTCGACCGCGCAGGATTCGCTGCTGGGCAAGGCCACTTTTGTGGCCCACTACGGGCGCTGAGGCGCTCAGGGCCAGCGCCCGCTAGCGCTGGCTAGCCAGGAGTCGTCGCACTTTGGCCGCGGACAGCAGACCGCGTAGTTGCCGCCGGCCATCCTGGTTCAATTCCATCACTGGAATATGCGTGAGGCGCGTGTCCTCGAAATGGCGGCTCACGACCGCGACCGTGGAGCGCTCGAGGTCCTTGACGTCGGCAATCCGCCAGTCGGCGATCCTGACCATGATGTCGCGCACCAGCACATCGTGTCGCTGCCCCGGCACCGCCCGAAGATAGCGCATCGGCTTCTCGCTCATGATGTCGTAGGCGGTGATCAAGCCCACGACGCGCTGCAGCTCGTTGGTCGCAAAGGCGCAGCGCACGCCGGCATGTTTCATGTGTTCCAGCGCCGCATCGATGGTCACCGAATCAGCCGTCGTGATCGAACTGCGCTCGCGAAAATCGGTCATTACGGTGAGGGCCGGGTCTTCCGGCCGCGCATGCCAGGGGTCCGCGCCGGGTATCGGCAGGTCGCTCTCGCTGAGAGTTTTCAGTAGAAAATTCGACATCCTCGCCTCATTGCAGACTCACCGCCATGAGGATGGAACGAATTCCGGCGGCTTGCAAGCTGTCGGCGGCGCTGCTGTCGGCGGCGCTGGTTTGCGCGAACGCCGGCGTGCGCCGATAATCACACCGGAAACGCCGATGACATATCCCCGCAACCTGGCCCTGTTCGCAACGCTTGCACTAGCCGGTGCGGCCCTGGCGGCGCCACATGCATGAGTACCACCGGCTGATGGTCGTGCCCTGCCGGCCGAGCTGTATGAAGCCGGATTTTGTCTATGCCCATCCGCTGCGTTTCGGCGTCCAACATCTGGATATACCGATCAGCGCCCGCTATCTGTTCTGGCTGGACACGACTGCCCCTGCCGGTGCTGTCACAGCAGGCGACGGCGAATCACTTCGTGGCGCAATTTGACAGTGGCACGGAACTGTCGCTGCGTACGCTGTTCGTGCAGGCCGCGGCCGAAACCGCCGCCAAACCGGAAAATGTCAGCGCCAAAGCCTTGATGTTGAGCCGGCCTGTGACCTATTGACGCCGCCGGGCGAGGCGGTGCGTGCCGCCGCCTGGTACGCCGCAGTACCTAGTCGGGCAAAACTCACGCATACTAGGCAGCTCCGTCGTGGGTGCATAGCCTGCCACCCCGACCAATAGTCAACCTGCACCATACTCGCGTTCCCGTGTTCGGGAACCAATGCCCGGATACCCATGCTCTCGACCGTCAATCTCACCATCCAGTTCGACGCCAAACCGCTGTTCGAAAACGTCACCGTAAAATTCTCCGACGGCAACCGTTACGGGCTGATAGGCGCCAACGGCAGCGGCAAATCCACGCTGATGAAAATACTCGGCGGCGAGCTGGAACCGAGCTCCGGCGAGGTGGTGCTGCAACCGGGCATGCGGCTCGGCAAGCTGAACCAGAACCAGTTCGCGTATGAAGATGACCGCGTGCTCGATGTGGTGATGCAGGGCCATCGCGAAATGTGGCAGGCGATGCAGCAGCGCGATCGCATCTACGCCGATCCGGAATCGAGCGATGCCGACTACATGAAGGCAGCCGAGCTCGAAGGCAAGTTCGCCGAATACGGCGGCTACACCGCCGAGGCACGCGCCAGCAGCATCCTGCTGGATGCGGGCATCGACGCCGCGCAGCACAACGGGCCGATGCGCGAGGTGCCGCCAGGTCTGAAGCTGCGCGTGCTACTGGCGCAGGCGCTGTTCTCGAGCCCCGACGTGCTGCTGCTCGACGAGCCGACCAACAATCTGGACATCCACTCGATCGGCTGGCTCGAACGCACGCTCAATGACTACGACGCGACCATGGTCATCATCAGCCACGATCGCCATTTCCTGAATCAGGTGTGCACGCACATCGCCGACCTGGATTTCCAGCAGCTCAAGGTCTATCCCGGCAACTACGACGACTTCATGCTGGCCTCGGTGCAGGCGCGCCAGCGGGTCGAGGCGGCCAATGCCAAGGCCAAGGACAAGATTTCCGATCTGCAGGAATTCGTCCGGCGCTTTTCCGCCAACGCCTCCAAGGCGCGCCAGGCGACCTCGCGGCGCCGGCAGATTGAAAAGATCAAGATCGAGGAGGTTCGCCCCTCGTCGCGACAGAATCCCTACATCCGCTTCGAACAGCGCAGCAAGCTGCACCGCTCGGCGGTCACGGTCGAGAACCTGGCTTTCCGCTATCCGGGCGCCGGTGCCGAGGTGTTCTCCAAACTCAGTTTCACGATTGAGGCGGAGCAGCGGGTGGCCGTGATCGGCCCGAATGGCATTGGCAAGACGACGCTGCTGCGCTGCCTGGCGGGCGAACTCGCACCCACCGCGGGCCGCGTCGCCTGGGTGGAAAACGCACAGCCCGGCTATATGCCGCAGGATCCGCAGGCGGAGTTTGCCGACCGGGTGGACCTGTTCAGCTGGATGTCGGTCTGGACTGGCAAGGCCGACGACGATCAGCTGGTGCGCAGCACACTCGGGCGCCTGCTGTTCTCGGGCGACGAGGTCAAGAAGCCCGTTACGGTGCTGTCCGGCGGCGAGAAGGGCCGCATGATTTACGGCAAGCTGATCCTGACCAAGCCGAATGTGATGCTGATGGACGAGCCCACCAACCACATGGATATGGAAACCATCGAGTCATTGCAGATTGCGCTCGAGAAATATCCCGGCACGCTGATCTTCGTGTCGCATGACCGCGAATTTGTGGGGAGTCTCGCGACGCGCGTGATCGAACTGCGCCCTGATGGGCAGGTCAACGACTTCCGGGGCTCGTACGACGAGTATCTGGCCAAGCAGGGGCTGGAGGCCTGACGACCCGACGGGGCCGCTAGTGCGCGGCGGCGTAAATCGCCCGCGCCTGCCGCAGGCGGCCCAGCACGTGCTGCTTCTCGGTGTCGTTGTTCCAGTCCGGGTACGCCGCCGTCGAGTCGATGACGCGATCAATCCAGGCCTCGAAGTAACGCGCATCCTGCGCGGACGCGGCCTGCCGCCCTGCGACCTCGATGTAGACCGGACTCGTGGTCGCGTAGACATAGTTATCCAGCACCGGATGCCGCGCGCCATCGGTCGATGCGCGCACCAGGCACCAGCCGCTGGTGGTCAAGGCCACTGAGCCCTGATACTCGCCCTGCGCCACCGGCTGGCGATCCACGAAGGATTTCACGACCCGGCCGTTGCAGACCAGCTCCAGGTGCTCGACCGGCACGATGGACTGCAGGCGCACCGAAAAATGTACGCGCTGCGCCGCGGCCGTGAATTTGAGGGTGTCGCCGATCTCGGCGCCGCCCAGCGTAAATCCGAGCAGCGGACCGTTGGTGGCAAAGCTCCGGCCTTGCCTCAGGCCCGCCAGCCATTGCTCGAGTTTCAGCCGATCGTCGCGTTGCGCGGCCGCTGCGGGCATGCGCACATACACCCGGTTCATGCCCACAGGTCCCCGCAGCGAGGCGAAATTGGCCATGGCGTCGGTGCCGCCGGCGGCCGGCAGGTGGTAGCCGAGATTCAGCAGGCGATACCACACCGCCGCCGTGGCGCGGTGATCGCTGAAGCCGACGATCTCCATGTAGTCGACCTTGCCCAGTGCGACGTCGGCCGGCAGTTCGTTCGACAGCGGCTCGGCAGGTTTCAGAATCGGCTGCGGCTGCTCGTCGAACGGATGCACGTAGCCCACCAACGCACCACGGGCGTGGGCGAGGTCGGCGACATCGGCATTCATCGGATACAGACTCGAGGCCGCGCTGTTGGGGTAGCCTGCGTAACCCGGCAGGACGATGCCGTCGATGTCGAGCAGGCCGAGATGTCCCCAGTAGCTGGTGTGGAATTCCTGGCCGTGCACCACCAGTGCGTCGGCCGCCGAGGCCGGATCGATATGCGCGCCGTTGTTGGCGATGTCCGGAAAGCGCTGTTCCTTGTTGACGATCAGGGCGTTGACCAGCCCGAGGTTCTCCGCCTGCGCCTGCAGCGCCAGGTGTGCGGGCGCATTGCGATAGGCGCCGCCATAATTCATGTGCACATGGACATCGGCGCTCAGCCACCGCCCGGCGTCCGGAACCGCCCATGTTCCCGCGCTTAAGTCGACCGCCAGCTCCGTGACCTGCCCGGCGCTGGCCGTCAGTTCGCGCGCCTCCAGCCGGCGCTCGAAGCCATGCATGATTTCGACACGGATCGGTCCCGCGGGCACGTCGATGGTCGCGGCGCCCAGCGCATGAAAATAATGCGCTTCGAAATGCCGCTGGTCCCGATCAATGCCGTCGTCCGCATGGATCCACGCCGAGTCGGGCGCATAAAATTTGCCGGCCGCGTCGGTGATGCTGATGCGCGCTGCCGCCGCTCCGGGCAAGGTATTGCCCAGTTGCAGGTGAATCTGCGCCATGGGATGCAGGTAGTGCCGCTTGGGTGTACCCAGACAGGACACACTGCCGCCCGGTATCGGCATCAGGCACAACTCGGTGTTGCCGCTGCGATTGCCGATGAAAGCGATCTGGCGGCCGTCGGGCGACCAGCGCGGGCTGGTCTGGTCCCAGTCGCCGAATGCGACTGGCAGCGGATCACCGCCCGTGGCCGGCATCACCCACAGATTGTGCCAGGAGCGGCCGGCATAGGAGCTGAATACCAATCGTGAGCCGTCTGGAGAAATGTCGGGACGTGCTTTCCAGTTGGTCTCCTCGTAGTGCAGCTCCCGGGCCGCGCCGCCGGCCGTTGCCGGCGCACGCCAGAGACCACCGGTGCCGTAGATGTGGTTGCGATTGGACACGTAGATGATCTCGCGGCCGTCGCGCGACCACAGCGGATTGATCTCGTGGTCAAAGGCGCTGTAGTAATAGCGCGGCAGCGGACTGCGGTTTTCACCCGTGACGCGCTCGATATTCACGAGCTGGCCGCCCCGCAGTTCACCCGCGAATATATGGAATCGCCGATTGAACGTGGTCGACACAAACAGCAGGCGCGTGCCATCGGGAGAAAACCTGGGTTCGACATTCACCGCACCGTTGCTGGTAAGCGCGTGGGATTCACCGCTCGCGAGATCCAGCAGCCGCAGCTCGACCGCCTGGCCATCGTAGGCGCAATACACGACCCAGCGCCCGTCACCTGACCAGTCGGGCTGGTAGTCATAGCCGCTCGCATCCGCGGTCAGCTGCTGCGTGGCGTCGGATCCCAGGCGCTGGCGCCACAGCGTCCCGGCCATGGAATAAATCACTTCCCGCGAGTCCGGTGACCAGGCGACACCCGAAGGGCCGCTGGTCAGCTGCGGCAGATACATTTCACGGTAGTAATAGGGATGCGGCAGATCAATCTGCCCGAGTACCGGCAGGCGCGCGGCAAAAGCCGGAGCAAGGCCAAGACTGGCGAGCAGCAGCGCCATGCGCAACAGCTTGAGCAGCATGATCACCCCCAATTCGACCGGCGCTGGCGAGCTTAGCAGAGCGTTGCCGCCAACGAGCGGCTAGGGACAGATCCCTACTTCGGACCACCCCAGTCCTTGATGTCGGGCAGGATGTGCCGGGCGAACAGCCTCATCGACTTCTTGACGCTCTCGACCGGGATGCCCGGCAAATGGAAGTACAGCCCCATCTCATCGAGCGGTGCCTTATATAAGAGTGCCCGCAGGCGCTCGCCGACATCGGCAACCGTTCCCACCATGAAGGGCATGCCGACGAAACCGATGTTCGGTGTACGCCGGAACTCACCCGCCGGTGGGACGGACCGGACAAAGGGTGCACCGCGCCGCTGGTAGAACTGCAGCCAGGCGCGCAAGGGCTCCTCGGCCTCATCCCAGGCCTGCTCGGCGGTGTCGGCGATGTGTATGCCGATCGGCCCCGAGCAGAAGCGCTGTTGTGCCGGATCGCGGCCGGCGTCACGCAGTGCCTGCACATAGGTCGCGTGACCAGGACCCATGCCCATCGCCAGGTGATAGCCGCGTTGCGCGGACTTCGTGGCGCTCTGCGGCCCGGCCGCGGCCATCCAGATCGGCGGATGCGGACGCTGCACCGGCTTGGTGGTCATGCGCACGTTGTCAAAATTGAAGTACTTGCCGTGGTGGCTGAACACCTCTTCGGTCCAGCACTTCTGGATCACCTCGAGCGCCTCGTAGGTCCGCGCAAAGGTCTCGGTGGTCGGAATGCCAAACACTTCGCACTCCACCGGCATCGGACCCGCGCCGACCGCCAGATCCAGCCGGCCGTTGGAGAGCAGGTCCACCGTGGCGGCATCCTCGGCCACCAGGATCGGATTGTGAAAAGCCATCAATATGATGTAGGTGCCGATGCGGATGCGCTGGGTCTGTGCCGCAACTGCCGCCAGAATCGGCAGCGCCGAACAGTTGTGGGCATCGTCGGCGAAATGGTGCTCGGCCAGCCACAGGTGCTTGAAGCCCAGGCTGTCGGCGAGCACGAAGCCTTCCATCTGTTCGCGGTACACGTCCACGAGCGGGCGCGGCCGGCTCGGCAGTTGGCGGATCGTCGCAGCAATTCCAGCATCCATCGCTATCTCCTGTGTCGCAGTGTATCGGGCGCGGCAGTCCAATTGACCGGTATGGGCATCAGACTGCCAGGCCTCTTAGAAAGATACGCACGCAGGCGTCAACGTGCCTGCGGATCACCGCACGCGGCACGCGCTCGACGACGCCCAGCAGCGCCTGGTCGTGCGGCCCGGCGCGCAGCATGTGCAAGAATCGGTCAGCATCCGCGGTGGCGTCAACCAGCATGAGCTCGGCCCGCTCCTGCCAGTGGGTCAGGTGCCGGGCCAGCGCCGCGACGAAGGTCATATGCCCGCCGCTGCGAAAATGCCGTCCGACCTCCGGTTGGCTGGCGGTCTCGGCAATCACCGCGCGGTACACCAGCAGCGAGTCGCGCCGGCAATAGAATTCCAGTACCACGCGTGCGAAGGCGCGCAGTGCGGTGTCCGCCGGGCGGCGACCGGCCGCCCGGTCGGCACGCGCCACGCAGCGCACGGCTTCGTCGGTCAGCACCACACCCAGCAGCCCGGCCTTATTGCCGAAATACTTGCGCAGCGTGGCCTTCGAGCCGCCGGAGCGCTTAAGGATCGTATCCAGGCTGGTCTGGTGATAGCCGCGCGTAATGAACAGCCGGTGCGCCGCGATCACGATGCGATGCACACGCGCCTGAGCCTCGGCTCCCCGGTGGCCGGTAAGCAAGGCGCGCATGGCAGTGCGGCTCCGGTGTGGCATGCCCCGAATGATAGTGCCTCCGCGCACGCGCCGCACGATTTCTGCACGACCCAGCACTTGCATTGGGGTCGTACCGCGCCTATTCTGTCCCGCCGGGACACTTATAGTGTCCCGGCGGGACAGAACGACGTTGAATTCTAAATTGATTGGGGAGCTCCATGTACTTGCTACATCGTACTGCCAGGTCAGCCGTGGTTGTTGTGTCGGGCCTGCTGGCAGGGTCGACGTGGGCGGCCGATACCAGTCCGACCGAAAAGGACAAGGAAAAGAATGGCGGTCTTGAGGAAATCGTAGTTACGGCGCAGAAGCGCTCCGAGCGACTGCAGGACGTGCCGATCGCGATGAGTGTGACGACCCAGGAGCAGATCGAACGCGACCAGATCTACTCGCTCAACGACCTGCAGCGGCTGTCACCGGCCTTGGAGATCAACCGCACTTTCGGTGGTGAGACCAATGGCGGCGGCCGCATCCGCGGCATCGGCACGGCGTCTTTCTCGGGTGTCGGGTCCGTGGCGTTTATCATCGATGGCATCGCCCAGGGCGACGTAGCCCAGACCAATATTTTCGACATCGCACAGGTTGAAGTGCTGCGCGGCCCGCAAGGTACGCTGTTCGGCCAGAACGCCTCCGCCGGCGTGATCAACCAGACGACCGTGGCCCCCGATCCTTCCAAGGTTGAGGGCAACGCACATGTCGACCTGTCGTTCAAGGGCAAGGCGGGCTCGGATTTCGGCCGGCAGTCGGTGCGCGGCGCCCTTAACCTGCCGCTGGGCAGCGAGTCGGCGATCCGCATCGCCCTGTTCGGCACCGAGACCAAAGGCTCGCAGCACAACACTTTCAACAACCAGGACAACAAGTTCGACGACGCGGGCATCCGCGTCCGCTACCTCACGAAACTAGGCAGTAACCTGACCGTCAACCTGATCGGTGACTACACGGGCCGGCGCGAATATGGAGGCGACTTCTTCACCGCCGCCGTAGCCCCCGATCCCATGAATGGCGATACCGCGCTGCTGGCCGCTTGCGGCATCAAGCCGGGCTTTGGCAACCAGAACTATTGTTATCCCTTGATGTCGGGCGCCCAGTACAAGAACTGGGGCCTGTCCGCCAAGCTCGACTGGGACCTCAGCGGGTATACGCTCACGTCCGTCAGTGCCTTGCGTCGCTGGCACCTGGATACCGACCGCTTCCAGATCACGCGCCTGATTGGCGGCATTCCTGATATTTTCACGCGCAACCAGGCCGAGGATCGCGACCAGGTCGTGCAGGAGCTACGGATTAGTTCGCCCACAGGCAGCGCCGTGGATTACGTGGCCGGCCTGTATTACTCCGAGTCCTTCCACCGGACGCATCCCTACGCGGGCGGCGGTGGCTTCAACCTGATATTCCCGTGGCCCAACAGTGCGCCGCCGTGCGTGTTCGGAGGAGCCTGTAGCCTGATGGACGCCGCTACTATCAGTGACTCGACAAACACGGCGGTGGCGGGTTTCGCCGACGCCACCTGGCACCTCGCCAGCACGCTCAAGGCCTTCGGCGGCCTGCGCTACACGCGCCAGACGCTGGATGGCAGTGCGACCAATGCGTTCACCGGGGTCAAGAACAGTGGTTCGACAGACGACAACAACGTGTCGGGCCGGCTGGGCGCGGCCTACAACTTCAGCCACGACCTGATGCTCTACAGCAGTATCTCGCGCGGCTACAAGTCGCCGTTCTTCCAGGTGCCATCTGACCCCACCATCGCCCCGACCTTCATCCGCGGCGAGAAGCCGGTGGCCTACGAGATCGGCTTCAAGGGCTCGTTCCTCGACAACAAGCTGGGCGTCGATGCGAACGTCTTCTACCAAGACGTCAAGGACTTCCAGGGCCAGCAGTGCACGCTCAACCCGGCCACCCAGGCGCTCAACTGCCTGGCGCTTAACATTCCCTCGGTTATCTCCAAGGGTCTGGAACTCGACGTGCTGGGCCAGCCGGCGCGTAACTTGCGCCTGAATGCGGGCTTCATTTACAACCCCGTAGAATACCCCAGCAACTGGACCGGGTCGGACGGCACGGACATCAGTCACAAGCAGCTCGCCCTGGCGCCCCTCTACAAGCTGACGCTGTCGTCCGAGTACAGCGTGCCCTTCAGCGCCGGGGAGATCTTCTTCTCGCTCAACCCGGTCTGGAAGAGCAAGATCCGCTTCAACGACTCTGCCGACCCGGTGTACGACTATCCGCAGCACTGGCAGGTCGGTGCGACACTGGGACTGCGCGGTGTCGACAACAAGTGGAGCCTGTCGCTGTTCGGCCGCAACCTGACCAGCGAGCACGAGCCCACCGTGATCTTCGGACCCCACAACGGCGGCACGCTGCAGGGCTGGCCGAATGCTGATGTGACGCTGCGGCAGGTGGGCCTGTCCTTTGATCTAAAATTCGGAAAATGATCGCGGAGGTGTTAGATGGGTCACGCTGAACGTCGAGGCCGGGTAGCGAGGCGCGCGGCCCGCGCGCTCGTAGCCGCGCTGCTGTTCGCTTGCGGTTGCTTTGCAGCGGCCGACCAGAGATTGCCCGCCATGGCGCCAGCGCCGCAGCTGCCGAAGTTTCCGCCCTTCAAGCGCATCGCGACGCCGGCTGAGTCCGGTGCGATTCCGCTGTACCAGGGCGTCGCGCCGGGCTCCGAAGGCGCACAGCAGGTCGAGGTCTGGGATACCATCATGGGCGATCGTGTGGCGCGCAATGTCACACGGCCGACGCTTACCCCCTTCCTTCCTGATCCAGCGAAGGCCACCGGCGCGGCAGTGATCGTGGCTCCCGGCGGTGCCTTCATGATGCTGTCGATGGACATGGAAGGCACGGCCGTGGCGCGCGCGCTGGCCGAACGGGGCATTGCCGCTGTCCTGCTGAAGTATCGGCTGGACGCGACGCCGGCCGATGAAAAGACATTCGAAGCCGCCGTCGGGTCGCGATTCGCTGCGGCCGCCAAGGCCGGGGCCGACAAGGTGGCACCGATCGAGCAGCCCCTGGCCATCAAAGATGCCGTGGCCGCCCTCGCCTACGTGCGCAGCCACGCAGCGGCGTGGCATATCGACGCGGACCGCGTGGGTATCGTGGGATTCTCCGCCGGCGCCATGACCGCCCTGCAGGCGACGCTGCAGCACGCAGCGCCGCGCCCGGACTTTGCCGCCATCATCTACGGTCCGATGACTACCGTCAGTGCGCCGGCCCCACTGCCGCCGCTGTTCGTTGCGATTGCGGCCGATGATCCGCTGTTTGGCAACAGTGGCTTCGGCCTCGTCGAGTCCTGGAAGAAGGCCGGTGCACCCGTTGAGATGCACCTCTACGACAAGGGCGGCCACGGCTTCGGCATGCGCCACCAGGGTACGAGCAGCGACCACTGGCTCGAACAGTTCGTGCAGTGGCTGCAGTCCCGCGGGCTGCTCACCGCTACGCACAAGCCGTGAACCGCGCCGCGTGATGGGCCACCGCGGCTGGGCAGTGCTGACCGGCACCGGTGCCCTGCTGCTGGCGCTGACCCTGCCGCGCGCTGCCCTCGCGCAGCAGCCCGCCTACCAGGACATCGGCCGTCCGGCCGCGGAGCGCGCGCACGATCTGGTGCAGCGGATGACGCTCGAAGAGAAGGCCTCGCAGATGCAGCAGCACGCGAGCGCCATTCCGCGCCTGCAGCTGCCGCTGTATTTCTGGTGGAGCGAGGCCCTGCACGGGGTAATGTCGGTGCATAGCGCGACCACGGTATTCCCGGAGCCCATCGGACTCGCAGCCAGCTTTGATCCCGACCTGGTGCGCCGCATGGGCGATGCCATTGCCGTCGAAGGCCGCATCAGGCATCGCGAGGCATTGCGCGACGGCGGCAGCGGTCTGTTTGAAGGGCTCACCTTCTACTCGCCGAACATCAACCTGTTCCGCGACCCGCGCTGGGGGCGCGGGCAGGAGACCTACGGCGAAGATCCGCTGCTCACAGCGCGACTGGGCGTGGCTTTCATCGAAGGTCTGCAGGGCGATGACCCCGCGCATCCGAAAGTGGTGGCCACCGCCAAGCATTTCGCGGTGCACAGCGGCCCCGAGCCGCTGCGTCATGTCTTCGATGCGCGGGTGTCGGCGCACGACCTGGAGGACAGCTACCTCCCGGCGTTTCGCGCGGCGGTCGTCGACGGCCACGTGGCTTCTGTGATGTGCGTGTACAACGCAGTGGACGGTGTGCCCGGCTGTGCCAATGACCGGCTGCTCGACCAGACCTTGCGGCGTGACTGGGGCTTCAAGGGCTTTGTGGTTTCCGATTGCGATGCCGTCACCGACATCAGTGCGCACCATCACTACGCCCCCGACACGGTGGCAGCGCGTGCGCTGGCGGTACGCGCGGGCATGGACAATGAATGTACGGCGTCGCCGGCCGACTTCGGGGAGCCTGTGCCGCCCGACACGCGTCCGGCCTGGCGGGATTACGTCGATGCGGTTCAGCAGGGCAAGCTGAACGAATCCGACCTGAATCAGGCGCTGGAACGGAGCCTGCGCTGGCGCTTCGCGCTGGGCCTGCTCGATCCACCGGGCAGCGTAGCCATGGACCGCCTCCCCGCCACTCAGGCCGACAGCGAAGAACATCGCGCGCTCGCCCTGCAGGCGGCGCGCGAATCGATGGTGCTGCTTAAGGATACCGGCGCATTGCCGCTCGATCCCGGCACGCGTCGCATCGCGGTGGTCGGGCCACTCGCCGACCAGCACACCGTGCTGGTCGGCAACTATGCCGGGACGCCATCGCGCTCGACCTCGGTCCTGGAAGGCATCCGCCACCAGTTCGCGGCCGCCGCCGTGACATACTCGCGCGGCAGCGACTTTCCAGGCGAACCGCCACCGGTGCCCGGCGCCTGGCTCAGCACTGCCGAGGGGCAGCCGGGACTCAAGGCCGAGTACTACACCGGTTCGGCGGTAGCGGACGCTCCCTTCCTGACCCGCGTTGATCCCACTGCAAGTCTCAATGCGGCCAGCGCCCCGCCTCCGGGGAGCCCGACGACTCGTTACACGGTACGCTGGACCGGGCGGCTCACACCGGCTGAGAGCGGCACCTATGAGCTGGGACTGGGCGGCGAATTCTGTGCCCTATGGCTCGATGGCAAGCCACTGGTGGACAAGCGTGGCATTCCGCTGCTGGGGCCAAAGATGGCAACGGTCGAGCTGCAGGCAGGCCACGCCTATGCCCTCGAGATCCAGAGCTATCCGGGCTTCATCCAGTCGGCGCAGCTGTTGGGCGCGCGCGTTGAGACCGCGGCGCAACGCCTTGCGCACGCCCTTGAGGCGGCCCGCCAGGCGGACGTCGTCGTGGCCGTGGTTGGCATCACCTCGCAGCTCGAAGGCGAGGAGTCGGCCGTCGATCTGCCCGGCTTCAAGGGCGGTGATCGCAGCTCGCTCGACCTTCCCGCCCAGGAACAGGCCCTGCTCGAGGCCCTCAAAGCCACTGGCAAGCCGCTGGTCGTGGTGCTGATGAACGGCAGCGCCCTGTCGGTGAACTGGGCCGCCGCCCATGCCGATGCCATCCTCGAGGCCTGGTATCCGGGAGAGGAAGGCGGCACCGCGATCGCCGAGACGCTCGCCGGCCTGAACAATCCCGCCGGCCGCCTGCCGGTGACTTTCTACAAGGGCGTCGACCAGCTGCCGGACTTCGATGACTATTCGATGGCCCATCGCACCTACCGATATTTCAGCGGCGAGCCGCTCTATCCTTTCGGCTACGGCCTGAGCTACACGAGATTTGCCTACAGCGACCTGAAACTCTCAACCAGTATGCTCACCGCAGGCCAGCCGCTCAGCGCCACGGTAGAGGTGCGAAATTCCGGCCGCCGCGATGGCGACGAGGTTGTTCAGCTGTACCTGGAGTTCCCGCAAGCCGACGGCGCACCGCTCCGAGCGCTGCGCGGCTTCCAGCGCGTGCACTTGCGTCGCGGCGAATCGCGCCGCGTGCAGCTGGCGCTCGCGGCGCGCGAACTCGCGCATGTCGACCTGCAAGGCCGGCATGTCATCACAAGCGGTCGTTATCGGCTGAGTGCCGGCGGCGGCCAGCCTACGTCAGGCTCGGCCGCAGTCTATCTTTCCGTCGTCGGCAACCTCGAGCTGCCGCGCTGACCAGAGGGAATCCAGCAATGCGCAAGAGCACGACAGCGGACCATACTACCGGCCTGTGGACTCGGCGCGGAGCCCTGACGGCAGGCGCGGCATTGGCCGCAGATTCCCTGGCACCGGGATCCGCCGCGCCGGAGGCCCCGACCGGGCCCGCGCGCACCGACGGTGCCGGGGCCATTTCCACTCCCCGCGATGCCCTCGCAGCCACGACCTCGGGGCCGGTGCGCGGCTTCAAGCGATCCGCTGTGTACATCTTCAAGGGCATCCCCTACGGTGACGACACCAGCGGAGCCCATCGCTTCATGCCTCCGCGCCCGCCGCGCGCCTGGCAGGATCCACGCTGGTCGCTGACTTACGGACCGGTGGCGCCGCAGCCGATGCTGAGTGCGGAGCTGCCCGAATGGCGGCGTTTCCTGCAGGACGACGCGTACGCCTTCCAAAGCGAGGATTGTCTGCGCATCAATGTGTGGTCGACGCAGCTCGACCGCCAAGCGCGATTGCCGGTGATGGTGTGGCTGCACGGTGGCGGATTCTTTGCCGGCTCAGCCCACGAGACTCCAGCCTATGACGGTGAAAACCTGGCGCGCCAGGGCGTCGTGGTGGTCTCGCTGAATCATCGGCTGGGAGCGCTCGGATTTCTGAATCTGAGCAAGATCGGCGGCGCTGCACTAGCGCCGTCCGGGAATGTCGGCATGCTCGATCTGGTGCAGGCCCTGCAGTGGGTGCGCGACAACATTGCGGCGTTCGGCGGCGATCCGGGTGCGGTCACGATTTTTGGCCAATCCGGCGGCGGCGGCAAAGTCTCGACGCTGATGGCGATGCCCGCCGCACGCGGCCTGTTCCAGCGCGCCATTGTGATGAGCGGCTCGTTTGCCGCCAGCGCTCAGCGCAGCGACGAGGTCGCGGCCGCCACGATGACCGAGCTTGGACTGGCCGCGAATGACATCGATGCGTTGCGCGCGATTGAATTCCCGCGCCTGATCGGCGCCGCCAACGCAGCATTGCGCAAACTCAGTCCGCCACCGTCGCCCGGGGCCTTCTTTCGCGGCCTCAGTTTTGCCCCGGTGGTCGACGGCGAAGTGTTGCCCGAAAACTGGGAGCGATCCGCGCCCAGCCTCAGCGCCGCCGTGCCGATGATCATCGGCAACGTGCGCGATGAGTTCCGCGACATGAACCTCTCGTTCAGCGATGCCAACCTGGCCGAGGCCGTGCCACCCCCCTGGCGTGCCCAGGCGGCCGGCATCATTGCCGCATTGAAGCACAGTTATCCCACGCTCCCGCCCACCGAGATCGGCGCCATGATTGGCGGCCTGCCAGTACGCAATGCCGCCGTGGAGCAGGCCCGCAAGAAGCATGCGCTGGGCGGCGCCGCGACTTACCTCTACTGGTTCACCTGGGCCACACCACTCCTTGATGGCCGGATCGGTGTGCCGCACGGCCTCGACATCCCGGCGGTATTCAACAACACCCGGCGCGCCGAGACCTTCACCGGCGACACCGCGGACGCGCGCATTGTGGCCGCGGAAATGTCGGCGGCCTTCGTGCGTTTTGCGCGCAGCGGCAATCCAGGTGCGGGCTGGACGCCATTCGAACCCGGGCTCGTACCCACCATGGTCTTCGACACCCGATCGCGCCTGGAGAATGACCCCGCGGGCGCCGCCCGCAAGCTGTTGAGTTGAACCAGAGGGCTAGTCATGAACTGTTCAAAATCCATCGCCGCGTGGTGTGTACTCGTAATAGCAGCTGCGGGATCGATAGCCGCTACGTCGCCGCCGGTGTTACCCGGACCGCCAGCCTTCGACCGCGCGGCGCTGGAGCGCGAACTGGCGGCATTCAACAAGCTGCCGGATACACCGGGGACGGGTGAGTTTCCGTCGTTGAAGGAGGAAGTAGCCTCGCTTCCTGACCACGTGATCTACCGGCCGGCCGACCTCGCCAAACTTGGCAAGACCAGGCTGGGCGTGCTGGTCTGGGGCAATGGCGCGTGTTCCAACGACGGCGCTGGCAGTCGCATGCACCTCGCAGAAATCGCCTCGCACGGTTATCTGGCGATTGCCAACGGCAAAATCCTGAGTGGCCCGGGAGCGCCGCCACAAGCGCAGCCGTTCATGCCGCCCGATGGCCAGCTGCCCCCGCCGCAGACCGACGCGGCCGGATTGACCAAGGCCATCGACTGGGCGCTACAGGAAAACGCCCGTGTCGGCAGCCCGTATTTCGACCGGATCGATGTCCATCAGATTGCCGTGTCAGGCTGGAGCTGCGGTGGGATTCAGGCGCTGCGAGTGGCGGCTGACCCGCGGGTCCGGGCCGTGATCATTCACAACAGCGGCATATTTCCAGCCGGCATGAACCACATGCCGGGCATGGACATGAGCAAGGACGCTCTCAAGGCGCTGCACACCCCGATACTCTATGTACTCGGCGGCCCTACCGATATTGCCTATGCGAACGGCATGGATGATTTCGGGCGTATCGCGCATGTGCCGGCCATGGTGGCGAATCTCGAGGTCGGTCATGGTGGCACCTTTCTGCAGCTCAACGGCGGTGCTGCGGCGACGGTGGCCGTAAACTGGCTCAACTGGCAGCTCAGGGGCGATACCACTGCCGCCAGACTGTTCGTGGGTGCAGACTGCGGCCTGTGTCGAGACCCACGCTGGCAAGTACAGCGCCGAAACTTCGAGACCCTGCCGGAGAGCCGACCATGACGCTCATCGACCGACGTGCACTGCTGGGCGGCGCGGCCGCGCTACTCGCAGCACCGCTGATTGCGGCACCCGACACCCGGGCCACGCCGTCCAGCGGCAGCTTCCCAAAGGGTTTTTTCTGGGGTGCGGCCACGGCCGGCCACCAGGTCGAGGGCAACAACACCGCCAGCGACCTCTGGCTGCTCGAACACCTCACGCCTACCGTGTTCAAGGAACCTTCCGGCGATGCCGTCAACAGTTTCGAACTGTGGTCGCAGGACCTCGATCTGGTCCGGGCACTGGGATTGAACAGCTACCGCTTCTCACTGGAATGGGCGCGCATTGAACCCGAGCCCGGCCAGTTTTCGCTGGCGATGCTGGATCACTACCGCACCATGATCGAGGGCTGCCGGCAGCGCGGACTCACACCGCTCGTGACCTTCAATCATTTCACCACACCGCGCTGGTTTGCGGCGCAAGGCGGCTGGACCAACCCCCAGGCACCGGAACATTTCGCGCGCTACTGCGAACGTGCGGCGCGCCACCTCGCCAGCGACATCGGCTACGCGACCACGCTCAACGAACCCAATCTGATGCGCATCCTGCGCCGAATGCTGCCGCCGTCGGTCTGGGACCTGGGCCATGCGATGCTGGACGCCGCGGCGCACGCCTGCGGCACGATAAAATTTGTCGCAGCGAACGTGTGCAACCTCGAAGACATCGACGCGATGCTGCCGATCATGATTGCCGGTCACCAGGCGGGGCGCGCGGCGATCAAGTCGGTCCGCCCCGATCTCCCGGTCGGTATCAGCCTGGCGATGCTCGACGACCAGGCGGTGGGTGCTGATAGCCTGCGTGACGCGCGGCGCGCGGAGCTCTATGGCGCCTGGCTCGAGGCGGCACGCGGCGATGATTTCCTGGGTGTGCAGAACTATGAGCGGGCGCGCTACGATGCCCAGGGACGGCTGCCACCACCGCCCGGTTCCGAACTCAATGCAATGGGCAGCGAGATCTACCCACCGTCGCTGGGCAATGCCGTGCGCTATGCGCATGCGGCTACGGGGCTGCCGATCATGATCACCGAGCATGGACTCGGCACCGATAACGACGCCCTGCGCGCGCAGTTCATTCCGGCGGCGCTGCGCGAGCTGCAGGTGGCGATCGCGGACGGCGTGCCGGTCAGAGGCTATATGCACTGGTCGCTGCTCGATAATTTTGAGTGGATCTTTGGTTACGGTCCGAAATACGGCCTGTGCGCGGTCGACCGCACAACCTTCCGGCGCACACCGAAGCCCAGTGCCGCGGTGCTGGGCGGCATTGCGAGACGCAACGCTGTATAGAATCAAGAATTGCCGTGGATCCACTCATGGCAGCGCCTCCCGCAGCGTCAGCACGAAGCTGCGGGTGACGTCACATCGGGGCGGCGATCGGGGCGGCTCGACAGTCGATCGTGTTTCCGGCCTGCCGCCGGGTGCATTCCGGGCAAGACACTCGCCAGTGCTTTGATTTCAAACCTGTTGCGATCGCCCCCGGATCGGCTCGCCCCCTTGAATAGTGCATCCGCTTTGCCTATAGTATATCTACTATATCGGGAGCGTAGCAGCCATGCCCCTCCGCGACGTCGCCACCATTCAGGTCCTGCGCGCTGATCTCGCCCTGCAGATCGCACGCTTTGTTGAACGCAGCGGGATCAGTCAAGTCGCGGCGGCGCAGTCTCTGGGCATTCCACAACCGACACTGAGCAAGATCGCAAATGCCCGGGTCTCGGCACTCTCACTCGAATTGCTGATCCGGATCGCCGTGCGTGCAGGGCTGCCGCTGGTGCTGCAGACCGGGAAGGATCCGAGCGAAGCCGGCGTATTTGTTTCCGGCGTGGCAACGCGTGGGCGCACTCAAAGATCGAGACTGTCCGATCAAGCTCGCGACGACATGGCTGCAAGCGCACTGGGTCTGACTCCGGAGCAACGCCTCGACGCTCAGCTGAAGCACAGCGAACTCTTGGCAGCCCTGCATGAGGCTGGGAAGGGACACCGTGCCGCGGCACCAGGCGCTAAGAGCAGGCGAGCGTGATGAGAGCGCGCGGGCCCGGTCAGTCCACACTGTTGCTATTAGATGCGACCCAGGTGCTGGCGAAGGAGAAAGTCGATTACGCCGTAGTGGGCGCCCTGGCGGCAGCGGTTCACGCTGCCGTACGAGCCACGACGGATGCCGATGCGCTGTTGTCGATCGCACTACCCAGGCTCGGGTCACTCGCGCGAGCATTTAAGAGGGCGGGATTCGAAGCCAAGCTCCGTCGCGGCGATGCGGAGGACCCTATTGCGGCACTCCTGGTGTTGAGCGATCGCCACGGAAATCGCGTCGATCTGCTCTCGGGCCTCCGTGGACTCGACCCGGAGGCATTCTCGCGATTGATCACAGTGCCCTTCCAGGGTGCCACACTGCGGGTGATTGGCCGAGAGGACTTCATCGCCATGAAATGCTTTGCTGGTGGTCCTCAGGACATTGCCGACGCTCGTGAAACACTGCGATCCCACAACGTCACGATGAATGTAGAATTGCTCCGTCGGGTCACCCGGCGTTTCGGGCGCGCCGCCGCGGACGTACTTGAAGGTTTGCTGGTTATGACCTGATTCTGCTCCCGTATGGGACTGAACGCGGGTGTGAGGATCACCGCAAGGCGGATTCGCAGATTGCCGTTCACATGGCTGTCAGTGAAGTTCGCGTATGCGGAGCCGGCGAATGGCCAGCGCTCCGGGGTGATCGCCCTGCAGGCCGATCAGGCCCGTTCTTGCCAGCCCATAGTTGGGGTAGGCTGCAAATTTGCTCGCGGCGACCTTGCTTCTCCAATCCGCGCTCTGCAACTCATACTCGACGACCTTGCGGCCGTTGAGCCAATGTTCAACGTGCGCACCCTTCACGACCAGCCGCGTGCGGTTCCAGTGATCGAAAGGCAACACGATCCCGGCCGGCGCACCGTAGAGCGAGTAAGCCGCCGCGGCCGAGGTGAGCCGATTGCGGCCATCTGGTGCGTTCGCGTCATCGAGCAGCTGGTATTCCGGGCCGCTCCAATAGACATGGTCGTAATCGCGCGTGACGCGGTAAAAGATGCCGCTGTTCCCGCCCCTACCGATCTTCCACTCGAGTTCGAGTTCGAAATCCCCAAAACTCTGGTTCGTGACCAGATCCTCGACCGGACCGTCTTTGGAGAGCATCCCGCCGGAAACGTGCCAGCCCGCTGGCAGGCCTGGCGTCGTCCAGCCCCGCCACGCGGAGGCACCATGGTCTTCCAACAGCGGTTGCCATTGCGGCGAGGCTGCCTCAGTCGGTGCCGGCGTCGCCAACAACACCGCCCAGCATGCGGATGCCAGCAGCACTTCGTACCATTGAGTGTTACGCACAGTACACCTCACGCGTGGAATCGGCTCACTGCAGGCCCAGACTTTTCAGCAGCGCCGGCGGCGGCCCGTCAAAGCGCGCCAGCGGCACGTTGCCAATATACTTGAGATCCTTGCGACCGGCGCGCGTGGAGTAGAACGCGCCGGCTGTCAAGTCGCGATAGGTGGAAAAAAAGCGCGCAGCGGCGCGCAGTTCGGCCGCCGCACTCGATTCGTCGCAAATGGCTGCGCAAATCCCGTGTCGATCGGTCGCGTCAAGGTCTGCGAACTGTCTGCCGGAGCGTCGCACGGCCTCAGCGTCCAACCAGGCGAAGCCTGCAACCACGGTCGTCCGGTCGCGTCGGTGCGCGGGATAAGGCGCGCTCACCCACTCATCGATGAACTCGACCACGCCCACGGCCGAGGCACTCGGCGAGTGTTCATCTGCGGGGATGATGATGTCTGCCAGGATTCCAGCGAGGCGTCGCTGTTGCGTCGTCAGGGTCAGCGGCCAAAGCTCGCCGGGACGATAAGTCTTCAGCAGGTTCGGATCCGCTCCGTAGCCCCGCGCCGAGGATGGCGAAGCGGCGCGAGCACCACCCGCTTTGACCAACGGCCAGGCGGCGCCGGCCGCCAGCACCCACTTGATGGTCATACGCCGGTCCATCACAACTCCTTGCGCCGCATCCGCTCGAGAATATGGTCGGCCGCGCGCCACGCCAGAGCCATGATCGTCAATGTCGGATTCTTGTCCGCACCAGCAGGATCGCGGGTGTGCCGATGAGGTGCGGTCGGATCTTCCGGTACGTTGGACTCCGGCGAATACCTTCCAACATCTTGCCTACCGCCGTGTACAGGTACAGGCCGATGATCGGCCGCTCGCCTCGACCCAGCACGGTCTCAATGATACCCAGGCCCTCCCTCTGCAAGGCCCTGGCACGTCTGGACTTGGCTGACTCTGTCATCTTGCCCCGCATGGAAACGCGATTCGGCCGGCTGCCTTGCCGGTCCACAGACCCGACGCAAGCGACATCTACATGTAGCATCTGACACCATTTGTCGTAAAGGACAACACTATGAATCGCCGCTATCGTCTGCCGAGCGCCCGACGTTGCGGCTGGTCGGGTACCCGAGGGTGACACTACTGTCGGGAGCCGCGCAGCGGGTTTCCGTGGATATCGACCGCCGATTGCTGGCGCACTAGAGGGGCGGGAAGTGGCAGGTCGAGGCGGGATCCTATGAGTTTGCGCCTGGTCGTTCGGCCGCTGATTTGGGTGAGAACGTCGCTATAACGCTCCCAGCAATCAGAGATCGAGTCGACGCTCGCTCATCATCTTTACGATAGCCGGATCCCGGTGTGAGAAGAAGCTGCTCTTGCCGGTCTCAAGCTTGGCGATTTCAGCCATGTCCGCATCGCTCAACTGGAAGTCGAATACGTTCAGATTCTCTGCCATGCGCTCCCTGCGTACCGACTTGGCAAGGGATACCACCCCGCGCTGAAGGAGCCAGCGCAGCACGACTTGAGCGACCGACTTTCCGTATTTCTCGCCAATGGCGGCAAGCGCCTTGTTCTGGAACAGGTTGTTGCGCCCCTCTGCGAATGGCGCCCAGGCTTCAGCCTGGACGTGATTCTGCTGCATGAATCCCACACCCTCCGCCTGCTGATTGAAGGGGTTCATTTCCACCTGATTGACCGCCGGTGCCACTTCATTGAAAGCCACGATGTCCATCAATCGGTCAGGCTCAAAATTACTAACACCGATGGCCCGGAGTTTGCCCGCCCTGTAAGCCTCCTCCATGGCCCGCCAGGAACCGTGCACGTCGCTGTAGGGTTGATGGATCAGGTAGAGGTCGAGGTAGTCGAGCTGGAGGCGGCGCAACGATTTGTCGATTGCGAGCCGAGTACGTTCGAAGCCGGCATCTTGAACCCAAAGTTTTGACGCAATAAACAAGCTCTCACGCGCGACTCCGCTGCTGCGCAGGCCCAAGCCGACAGCTGCCTCATTCATATAGGAGGCCGCTGTATCTATGAGCCGGTAGCCAGACTCGATCGCCTCGACAACACAGCGCTCGCATTCCTTGGGGTCTGGAATCTGGAATACGCCGAAGCCGAGAATCGGCATCTTCGCTCCGGTGTTCAGGGTTACGTTCTGCATATCGGTTTCCCTCGTGACGGTCTGCGGTTCGATTGGACTGATCGTATTGGCACGGGCCGGAGATATGAGGCCATCCAACAACGGTGCCAGGACAAGGCTGCCAGTCGCCGCAAGAATATCCCGGCGCGCGACTGGTCCGTTCGAGGTTCCGTGCTTGCGGGCTAGCATATTAAGCGGCAGTCTAAGAACCCGATTCGCATCTGAATAGCTAACTTTAAGTTGATGGATTGGCAAGCCAGGACGGACAATGGCACTCAAGAGGAAGACCATGGCCATCAACCAGCTCCGATCGATTTCCATATTCATCAGCGCAGCCGAGCTGGGCAGCCTGCGCAAGGCCGCCGCAGCTCAGGGCATCAGTCCGCAGGCGGCAAGCCAAGCACTCGCCCAGCTGGAACGGCACCTCGACGTGCGACTGTTCCACCGCACAACGCGGGTGATGTCGCTGACCGACGAAGGTCAGCAGTTCATGGAAAAAGCGCGCCCATCGCTGCTCGGCCTCGAGAGCGCTTTGCGGACAGTCAGGCGCGCCAAGGATGAAATTGTGGGGCCACTGCGCATCGTCGGTCCGCGCTCAGCGTTTCAGACGGTGCTGTGGCGGCTGATAGAAGAGTTCTGTCAGCAGTACCCCGGAATCGTACCCGACGTGCAGCTGGACGACCGGGTTGGCAACTGGGTGGAGGATCGTGTAGATGTCGGCTTCCGGCTCGGGCATGCGCTGCAGGAAGGGGTCATTGCCAGGCGACTCTTCCCGGTTCAACTGATCATTTGCGCATCACCCATCTACATTCGCAACTACGGCGCGCCGGGAACTCTGGCCGAGTTGCATTCGCACCGATGCAGCATTTTTCGGCACCCTGCAACCGGCGCGGTCATACCGTGGCGCGTGAAGGTGGGCGACAGTCTGGCGGAGCAGCGTGTCGTACCGGCGCTATATACCAATGACGAAACTCTGGAACTGCAGGCCGTGTTGAGTGGCCAGGTCATCGGGCAATTGGCGGGCGTGACGGCAGCGTCCTACATTCGCTCCGGCCTGCTCACCCCTTTACTGCTTGAGCACATTCATGATCGGGCGGCCTACTTTGTGTACTTCGGGAGCCGCAGCTCCCAGCCGGCCCGCGCCCGCGCCTTCATCGATCTGGCAGTGAAGAGACTGGCAACAGACTGCGAGTACGTTCTAAGTGTGAAGGAACTGCGCGCGGGACAAAAACAGGGGCTTCAGGGCGCAGCCGTGTGATACCACGCTGGTCGCTGCCGTGCCGCACGTGTACACGCATTTATTTGATCGGATTGGCGGCCAGGGAGGGACGAACCTTACAAATCACTCGTGACGCGCATACCCCCCAGCTACCATACTCACCCGAAAGG